>ERZ779888.1052-NODE-1052-length-29146-cov-17.306865_pt1 | contig 29146 bp, 23 predicted proteins | sample MGYA00511245_ERZ779888 | MGnify/ENA primary metagenome ERZ779888 (study PRJEB29588, sample SAMEA2155255) | human gut metagenome | biome: human gut; feature: human-associated habitat; material: faeces | place: Denmark | collected 2008/2010 ...
ATATAATACTATAAATTATATAAAAATCAAAGCAAATATGCAATAAAAAAATCCAGACCAAGAAAATTGGCTGGATTTGAATTACAGCATCAAATGGCAACATTAATCAATTGTTGTTCTTTCAATTGTATATGCACCTTCATAAAATTCTTTGCTTGCAAGTTCAATTGGTTTTACTTTTTGATTTTCCTTGAAAAATTCTGGACGTTCAATCAAAAGTTCTTTTGCTCTTTTTGAAACTGCAGTGCAAAGAGCATATCTGCTTCCTGCTTTAACAAACATAACTTCAATTGGTGGATTTATCATTGCCATAGTATATTTATCTCCTTAACAAATATATTATACCACAACAAAGAGTGCGGTTTACAACTATTTTGAAAAATTTTTTAATAATTTTTATTTTTTTTGTTTTATTCTTGTTTTAACTAAAATGAAGATATTTATTTCTTTAATGCTTCTAAAAATTCTTGTTCATTTAAAATTTTAATTCCAAGTGCGGTTGCTTTTGCAAGTTTGCTTCCAGCATCGTCACCAGCAACAACAAAGTCGGTGTTTTTTGAAACTGACGAAACAACTTCTGCCCCAGCTTCTTCAAGCATTTCAGTTGCTTTTGTTCTTGAAAAACTTAAAGCACCTGTCAAAACAACTTTCTTTCCGGCAAAAATTGATGATTGGTTTTCTTTTGCTTTATTTTCAAGGTTCTTTGGTTTTACACCTGCTTCAAAAAGTTTTGAAAGTTCAATTTGATTTGCATCTGTTTTAAAATAGGTGCAAATGCAGTTTGCTATAATGTTTGAAATGTCTGGAAGAGAAACCAACTCTTCTTCGGTTGCATTTGCAAAGTTTTCAAATGTTTTGAAATGTGATGCAAGTTGCTTTGCTGTTTTAATTCCGATATTGTCGATGCCAAGTGCGAAAATAAAACGATACAAATCTGGATTTTTGCTGTTTTCAATGCTTTGAAGAACATTTCCAACTTTTTTGTCTTTAAAAGCATCAAGGCTGTAAAGTTCATTTTCGGTTAAAGCATAGATATCTGAAAATTTGTTAAACCCAAATTTATGATAAAGTTGTTCAATTGTCTTTATTGAAAAACCATTAATGTCCATTGCATGACGACTTGCGAAATGTGAAAGTCTTTCAACAATCTGCTTTGAGCAACCAAAGTGGTTTGGACAATAAATATCAATATTATCAAGCAAAAGTGAAGCACCACAAACTGGGCAAACTGTTGGTTTTTCAATTGGTTTACTGTCTGAAAATTCTTCGGCAAGTCCAAGAACTTCAGGAATAACCTCATTGCTTCTGCGAATGAAAACTCTTGCATTTGTTTTAAGATGCTTTCTCACTATGTCGTCATAATTATTAAGAGTTGCACGAGAAATTGTTGCGCCTGCAAGTTCAACTGGTTCAAGGTCTGCAACTGGCGTAACCCTTCCTGATCTGCTGACTTGCCACAAAACATTTTTAAGAAGTGTTGAAACTTCAAGAGCTTCAAACTTATAAGCAATCATTCCTCTTGGATATTTAAGAGTTTCACCAAGCTCTTCACGAATTTTAAGGCTATTGATTTTGATAACCATTCCATCAATCAAAAAGTCATATGACGATTTTTCTTTATTGACTTTATCAATAAGATTTTTAATTTCACTCATGCTGTGCACAATTGCAAAGAGTGGGTCAACCATGAAGCCATTATCAATCAAAAACTGATGTTCTTCTTCTTGTGAAGCAAATTCTTTGTCTTCAATGAAGTTGATGTTATATGCAAAAAAGTCAAGATTTCTTGCTTTTGTTTCTTTAGGATCAAGGTTTCTGATTGCTCCCGCAGCCGCATTTCTTGCATTTTTTAATTTTTCATCGTGGGTTTTGTTATATTTGTCAAGTTCGGAAAGTTTCATTATTCCTTCACCTTGAACAACAACTAAACCTTTATATGGAATAGAAAGTGGAATTGTTCGAATTGTTTTAACTTGCTCGGTCACATTTTCACCAACTTCACCATTTCCGCGAGTTGCTCCAATTTCAAGTTTTCCATTTTGATATGTCAAAGCAAGAGATAAACCATCAAATTTGTGTTCAACAGAATATTCTTGAGAAAAAGAAATAAGCTTTTGATTCCTGTCATTCCATTCTTCAATTTCGGCAAAACTTTGTGCTTTGTCAAGACTCATAAGTTTACGATAGTGTGTAACTTTTTCAAACTTTCCAAGTGGGTCGCCACCAACCTTTTTTGTTGGTGAATCATCAAGAACAATGCCTGTTTCTTTTTCAAGCTTTTTAAGTTCGTCATAAAGTTTATCCCACTCTTTGTCTGAAATTGTTGGATTGTCAAGAACATAATATTCATAACTTGCTTTTGAAATTTTCTTTACAAGTTCTTTCATTTCTGCGATTTTGTCCAATGTCTTGCTCCTTTGTAAATTTAAATTTTAACAAATTTTGTTGTTTTTAATAATGTTTTTAACATATTGTGGTGTTAATTTTGCGTTTTTTAATCGATAATTTCAAGGTTTGCATATTTGAGAGATAATGTTTTCATTCCAACACTGTCAAACTTGATTGTAACAAATCCTGCTGAAAAATCAGTAACTTCAACAGTAACAACACCTTCACCAAAGTGTGGGTGTCGAACTTTTGTGCCCTTCTTAAATGCAGAAAAATCAACATTATTTTTCTTAATTTGAGAAACTGATGTTGCTGGTTTTGAAATGTTTGCACGTGATGCGGTGTTAAACAAGTTGTCATTTTCTTCTGAAAATCTTCTTGGGACAAACTCGCCATCATAATTTGAGCGAACTGCTTTTGAATTTTGATTTTCTTCATCTTCCCCGCATTCTTTTAGGAACCTTGAAGGAAGTGTATATTCGCTTCGTTTGGTTTCAAAAGAAAATCTTGTTCTTGCACGGGTTAAATATAATCTTTCTTTTGCACGTGTGATTGCAACATACATTAGTCTTCTTTCTTCTTCAAGTTCATTTGGGTCATCACTGTTAACAGCTCGTGAAAGTGGAAACAATCCGTCGTTCAAACCAATAATGAAAACAACTTTAAATTCAAGCCCTTTTGCTGCATGGACGGTGATGATGCTTGCAAAGTCTTCTTCTTGATCAAGATTGTCAACATCTCGCATAAGGGTTATAGATTGTAAATAGTCTTCAAGTGTTGCACCTTCGTTTGCATCTTCATATTCTTTTACAGAAAGCAAAAAGTCGTCAATGTTCATTTGCTTATTTTGGTCTTCATCGGTTTTGTCTCCAATTGCGCCTTTGAAGTCAACTTTGTTGATTACATATTCAACAAAATCATAAAGTGGCATTGTGTCACACTTTTGCTTAAGGTCGATCAAAAGGTCTTTGACAGGTTCAAACTTTTTTGCTTGTCTATCTTCAAGAAGCCCTTCAACAATGCAGTCATACATGCTTTTGTCGGTTTCTTCAGCAACCATTGCAAGGTTTGCCACGGCAACATCACCAATTCCACGTTTTGGGAAAGCAAGCATTCTCCTTGTTGCTTCATCATCATGTGGGTTATGGATAAGACGGAGATATGCGATAACGTCTTTAATTTCCTTTCTCTCAAAGAATTTGAAACCACCATAAACTTTATATGGAACGCCATAGGTGATGAATTTTTCTTCAATCATTCGAGAAAGAGAGTTAACACGCATTAAAACAGCAAAATCACTATATTTATAGCCATAATATGACACAAGATTTTTCACAGTTTCGGCAACATATTCTGCTTCTTCGGTTTCGTTATAGGTTGTGTGTGTTTCAACTTTCGTTCCTTCTCCATTCTCTGTCCACAAAAGTTTATCAAGTCGGTTTTGATTTCTTTTTATAAGTTTGTTTGCAATTTCCAAAATCTTTTTTGTTGATCGATAGTTTTGTTCAAGCTTGAAAATTTTAACGTCTTTAAAATCCTTTGTGAAACTGTTAACGTTTGTAACATCAGCTCCACGCCAAGAATAGATGCATTGGTCTTCATCACCAACAACAAAAACATTTCCATATTTTTCAGACAAAAGACGAATAAGCTCATATTGAGCCTTGTTTGTGTCTTGAAATTCGTCAACATGAATATATTTGAATTTGTCTTGATAATATGTCAAAACGTTTGGTTTTGTTCGGAAAAGTTCATAGGTTTTGTTTAAAAGATCATCAAAATCAAGAGCATTGCAATGTTTAAGAGTTGCTTCATATTCTTGAAAACATTTTGTGATAACATCTCTTTTCTTTGGATCAGGAATATATTGTGAATATTCTTCAGGGTCCATAAGGTGATTTTTTGCATTTGAAATGTGCCAACCAATTGTGTCGGCATTAATGTTTGTGTTTTTATTTTCCAAAATGCGTTTAATTGTTCGGTCTTTTTCAACGTCGGTATAAATTGAAAAGTTGCTTGTATATCCAATATTTTCAGCTTCCCGGCGAAGAATTCTTGAACACATTGCATGGAAAGTGCAAATCCACATTGCAGAAACATCACCAAGCATTCTTTCAAGACGCTCTTTCATTTCATTTGCTGCTTTGTTTGTGAAGGTGATTGCAAGAATGTTATAGGTTGGAACGTTCTCATCAAAAACAAGGTGTGCAATGCGGTGTGTGAGCATTCGGGTTTTGCCACTTCCCGCCCCGGCAGTTACTAAGATTGCTCCATTTTTTTGCTCAGCAGGAAGCCTTTGTTCAGAGTTGAGATTGTCTAAGATGTTGCTCATAAATTTTCCTTTGCAAATAGATTTTCTAGTGCATATTTTACCACAATTAAACAAACAAGGCAAAGCTTTTAGAAAATTGTATATCTTTTATATAAAATATACTATATTCAGCTTTGCCAAGTGGGAATTTATTTATATGTGATAATTTTTATGTTCAATTTACACTTATGGATTTTTGTGCAAGAAAGATATTCAAATTATGAAACGATAATGTTTGATCATAAAAATAAGTGCAAAAAAAACAATTGATTTTTTTTGACATATCAAAACATCAAATATAAGTTCAATAAGAATTGAAAACTATTCGTCATCACTCTGCTCGCCAAGAATGTGAGCTTTGATTGTTGCATAACGTTTGCTGAGTTTAAACATATATTTTTCTTTTCCTGCACTGCTGAGCCCGTCATAGATATCGTGTTCAATGATTTGCGAAAGTGGGTTAAGCGTGTCAAGGTCTTTTGCAAGCATTTTCTTGATCTTATTATATAATGGGTCATCAGTAATCTTCTTTTCACTTGATATGATTGCATATTGAAGTTTTGCCGACAAACATGCATGGTTATATGTTTCATGTTCCTTTTTCTTTTCGTCATTTTGATTTGTAGAGATTGCACGAAGGCGGTTCTTTGCTCTTTGTGCAAGGTCTCTAAGTGTGTTAGACATTTTTGTTTTATCTCCTTTTCCAAAAATTTATAAAACGAGTTTAACACAAGATTTTTGCGAATTTTGTCGAAAACATAATAAGTTTAAATAAGTTGATTTTTATTCTTTTATAACAATTTTCGCAAGATTATTCGACCTTTTTGTCATGGTCTTGACCTTTTAAAATATTATCGAAGCTTATATTTGAAAAATGACAAATGTTTTTGAAATATTTCAGTGTTAAAAATTGATGTTTGGCTTGTTTTGTCAAAATATAAATAATCTTGCTGAAAAATGGTAAATAAACATTTTGTGAGAGAAATTTTTCGAAACAAAAAACATGCATTGTTGAATTATAATAAATTATGAATAATTTCTTTATTGAATATAAATGAGTTGGAAAATTATAAAACATATAAATCATAAACAAATAAAAAATTCAATAAAAAAAACACGCAAATTTGCGTGTTTAATTTTTTTAACCTTTACGGTTTCTTTTTTGTGCAGCTTCAGATTTTTTCTTTTTAGCAACGCTTGGTTTAACATAGGCTTCTCTTTTTCTGATGTCACCAATGATTCCATCTTTTTGGCATTTACGTTTAAATCTTTTGATTGCACTTTCCAAACTTTCGTTTTCACCAACTTTAACGGTTGACATAGTTTCTCACCTCCTGTTAAACAACATTTATGCACATATTTTAGCAAACTAAAACATGGTTGTCAAGTATTCTGAAATTTTGATTTTATTTTTTAAATATTATTATTTGTCAAGTTTTAAGACTTTTGCAACTTCTTCAAGATTATTGTTCTGCTTTTCCAAAACTGGATAAACATGTTTGCCGTCATTATTCTTTCTTGGCAGAATGTGGAAATGCAAATGGAAAACAGATTGTTCAGCGCATGGTTCATTTGCATTCAAAATGTTCACACCATCGTAACCAAGTTCTTTATAGTGTTTTGCAATTTTTTGCACCGCACATATTACTGCTTCAAGATATTCTTTATCTGTGTCAAAAATATTTCTTGAGTGTTTTTTAGGAATCACAAGAGTGTGCCCTGTCATGTCATCTGAAATGTCTAGAAAAGCATAAACTTTTTCATCTTCATAAATTTTATAACTTGGAATTTCACCTTTAATTATTTTGCAAAAAATGCAATTATCCATATATTTTACCCCTTTTTTGTGTAGTTTTTAACATTTTATCGCAGTTTTTCAACATTTTTTGTTAATAACTTGCGATTTTTGCCAATGCTCCATCTTGGAAAGGTTCTAAAATTTCAACCCTTAAAAGTGTGTTTGGCTCAAGATTTTTGTCAGATTTTATATAGCATTTAATATAATTTTCAGTATGGCCTTCATAATATTCGCTGCTCTCTTTTTTTTGCTCAATAATCATATCAAAAATGTGATTTTTGCACTTTTTAATATATTCAGTGTGCATTTTAGCATCTAATTTTGACAACTTTTCTACTCTTTCTTTAACGTTTGTTGCAACATTTTTCATATGTGAAGCAGCTGTTCCACTTCTGCTCGAAAATGGGAAAATGTGAATTTTTGCAAACTGACATTTCTCTGCAAAAGCATAGTTCTCATTTGCGTCTTCTTCGGTTTCGGTTGGAAAACCAACAATGATATCGGTTGTGATTGCACCAAGTGGAAAATATTTTCTTATAATTTGAATTTTATCATAGAATTCTTCAGCAGTATATTTTCTGTTCATTGCCTTTAATGTTTTGTTGCAACCATTTTGAAGGCTAAGGTGAAAATGTGGTGCGAAGTTTTTGATGCATGAAAGTGTTTTAATGAAGTCTTCTGTAATTATGTTTTGTTCAAGTGATGAAAATTTGAAGCGAACTGATGGATAGTTTTTCATTAAAAGTGCAACATCTTTCAAACTCATTTTGGGCTCAAAATCTGTCCCATAGGCTGAGAGATTTATACCAGTAAATGTAATTTCTTTTGAATATTTTGCTTGTTTTTCAACTTCGTTTTTAACCGATTCAAAACTTCTGCTTCTTTCTCTTCCACGAACATATGGAATAAGGCAATATGAACAGAAATTGTTGCAACCATCTTGAATTTTGATAACGGTTCTTGTTCTGTCACCTTTTGCTTCTGGCATTTCTTGATAGCATGAAGAAATGTTTGTGTCGATTTCTTGGATTTGATTTTTGTCTTTAAAATATTTCAAAATTCTTGAAACAAGTTCGCTTTTTGAAGATGTCCCGAAAACTGCCAAAACACCTTCATGTTCTGCAAATTTTTGGGGGTTATGTTGTGATGAACAGCCACAAACATAGATTGGTGCTGTCTTATTGATTTTTCTTATTTTTGCAATGATTTGTCTGCTTTTTCTTTCTGCTTCGTTTGTAACGGCGCAAGTGTTAATGATGAAAGCATCGGCATTTTCATTTTCAAACGAAACTTCAACATTATTTTTTTGAAGTTCGCTTGCAATCGCCTCGCTTTCATATTGGTTAACCTTGCAGCCAAGTGTTATGATTGATACTTTCATTTTTTATCCTTTATATTCAAAATTGCAACAATAATGTAATAATTCGCGATAAATGGTGCAAATTTAACGTTATTTATATTGTTTTTGCGGTTTTTATTTTTTTTGAATATTAATTATTTTATTTTTCTGTTGCGAAAATTATTTCTGCAACTGAAACAATTGATGCGGTTTCGGTTCTTAAAATTCTTTTTCCAAGTGTCACAATTTCAGCATTAATGTTTTCAAGGGCGTTGATTTCTTTTTCTGAAAATCCGCCTTCTGCACCGATGACTATTGCAATGTCTTTATAATTTCTGTTTTTGCTAAGGCTGTCAAAAAGCGAAACTTGGTTTGCATTTTCATAGGCAACAAAAACCTTTTCATGTTTAGAGAGTTTTTCTAAAATTTGAGAGAAACTTAAAACACCTTCAATTTTCAAGATTGAACTTCTGCCACATTGTTTGCATGCTGAGATTGAAACTTTTTCAAGCTTGTCAAGTTTGCTTGTCTTATCCTTAATGTCTGTATAGTCGCTATAAAAAACCGTCATGGCTGTTGCACCAATTTCAGTTATCTTTTGTGTGATTAAAGAAAGTTTATCGCCCTTGCAAACTGCTTGATAAAGAGTAACATTCACTTTTGGCTCGTTTGGATTTTCTTTTGTGTTCAAAACAAGAACTTCACCACTTGCCTTTGAAAGGGATTTAACTTCTCCTTTTGCCTCTATGCTTGTTCCATTGAAAAGTAAAACATGATCACCAACATTTGTTCGCATTACATTTTTAAGATGGTGATATTCTTCACCATCAAGAATGATTGTTTGGTTTTCTTCAAGATTTGAATTTGTATAATATCTTTTAAGTTTCATTTCTTTTCTCCGTGTCTATTATAGCAAACAAAAAAAATAGACACAATAATTTGCATCTATTTTTTTATTATTTGGCAAAAAATATTATTTAATTTTATCGTTATATTGTTTCTTTTTTGGATATTGAGAAGCAGAAATGTCAGAGTTAAGTTTTTCAATAAGGAGTTTTTGTGCACGGTCAAGAGATTTTGGAAGCTCTACAACAACTGTTACAATAAGATCGCCATATTGATTTTTATTAAGAACTTTCGTTCCTTTGCCTTTAACGGTGAGTTTTGTTCCAGTTTGGGTATATTCTGGAACTTTAACTTGAATGTTTTCGTTGATTCCGCCAACAGTTATTTCGGTTCCGAGAATGCTTTCAGTAAATGAAATTGGAACTTCAGCATAAACATTATAGCCATCACGTTTCAATGTTTTGTGTGATAGAACATTGATTATAATGTGCATGTCGCCGTTTGCTCCGCCGTTGATTCCGGCTTCACCTTGTCCACGAAGAGTTATAACTTGTCCGTCATCAATTCCACCTGGAATATTGATTTCAATGTTTCGATTTTTGCGAACAACACCAACACCTGAACATGCAGTGCATTTATCTTTAATAATGCTTCCCTTTCCTTTACAATCTGGACAGACTGTTTGGGTCATCATTCTTCCAAATGGAGTGTTTTGTGTAACTTGAATTGTTCCGGTTCCGCCACATTTTGAGCATGGTGTTGGGCTGGTTCCTGGTTTTGCACCAGTGCCGTTGCATGTTTCACATTTTTCGTTTCGGTTAAGGTTGATATTCTTTTTAACACCAAAAGCTGCTTCAACAAAAGTTAATGTCATGTTAACATCAATGTCTGCACCATCTTGTGCTAAACTTTGTTTTCTTCGTGAACCGCCAAAACCACCAAAGCCGCCAAACATGTTTGAGAAGATATCTTCAAAGCCACCAAAGTTTCCACTAAAGCCGCCAAAACCATTTCCAGCTCCGCCACCACCGAATGATGCTCCTGCACCATTTGGGTCGCCAAAGTTATCATAGTTCGAGCGTTTTGTTTGGTCTGACAACACTTCATATGCTTCGTTAACTTCTTTGAGTTTATCACCTGCTGTTGGGTCGTTTGGGTTAAGGTCTGGGTGATATTTTTTTGCAAGTTTTAGATATGCTTTTTTAATGTCGTCTTGAGATGCACTTTTGTCAACTCCGAGAATATCATAATAATTTTTAGCCATTTTATTTTCCTTTAAATTTGCTCAGATTGCACAGTGTAAATTTGTGTAACCTGTCATAAAAAACGCAAAATCACACATTATCTGTGTGAAATTGCGTATTAAAATTTAATTTTTTATGATTTTTATTATTTTGTTGTATAGTCGCCAAAGTTGTTAGGATCGGTGTTTGCACCACCGTTTGCGCCACCATTAGGATTTGTTCCGTTAGGGTTTGCTTGTTGATAAAGCTTTGTGAAAACTTCGTTTGAAACTTTTGTAAGGCTTTCAAGAGCTGCTTTAAGTTTGTCGATTTCTTCACTGTTTTTGTAAACTTCTTTAGCACTTTCAATTTCAGTGTTAAGACGTGCTTTGTCTTCTTCAGAAATCTTGTCGCCGCTTTCTTTCAAAACTTTTTCAATGCTTGCGATCATTTGATCAAGGCTGTTTTTAGTGTCGACAACTTCCTTACGTTTTTTGTCTTCTTCTGCATATTTTTCAGCTTCTTTAACAGCTTTGTCAATTTCTTCATCTGAAAGGTTTGAAGATGCAGTGATTGTGATGTCTTGGCTCTTTCCTGTTCCAAGGTCTTTTGCTGAAACGTGAACAATTCCGTTTGCATCGATATCAAATGTAACTTCAATTTGTGGAATTCCACGAGGTGCTGGAGCAATTCCTGTAAGTTCAAAACGTCCAATTGTTTTGTTATATGCTGCAAGCTCTCTTTCACCTTGAAGGACATGAATATCTACACCAGGTTGGTTGTCAGATGCAGTTGAGAAAATTTGTGATTTCTTTGTTGGGATTGTTGTGTTTCTTTCAATAAGTTTTGTGAATACACCACCCATTGTTTCAATTCCGAGTGACAATGGAGTTACATCAAGAAGCAAAACATCTTTAACTTCACCAGCCAAAACTCCGGCTTGAATTGCGGCACCAATAGCAACGCATTCATCTGGGTTGATTCCTTTGAAAGGTTCTTTTCCGCAGAAGTTTTTAACAGCTTCGCAAACCATTGGAACTCTTGAAGAACCACCAACCATGATGATTTTTGCAATGTCTGCATTTGTAACTTTAGCATCGTTCATTGCTTTCTTTACAAGGTCGATTGTTTCTTTAACATAGTCTTCAATAAGGCTTTCAAATTTTGCTCTTGTAATTGTGATTTCAAGGTGTTTTGGACCTGTTGCATCTGCTGTGATAAATGGAAGTGAAATTGTTGAAGTTGTAACACCAGAAAGTTCAATTTTTGCTTTTTCACTTGCTTCTTTCAATCTTTGCATTGCCATTTTGTCGCCAGACAAATCAATGCCGGTTGATTTTTTGAATTCTTCAATACAATATGCAGTGATCTTGTCATCAAAGTCGTCACCACCAAGACGGTTGTTTCCGGCTGTTGCAAGAACTTGGAAAATTCCATCGTTAATTTCAAGAACTGAAATATCAAATGTTCCACCACCAAGGTCATATACAAGAACTTTTTGTCCGTTTGAATCTGCGCCTTTGTCAAGACCATATGCAAGAGCAGCAGCTGTTGGTTCGTTGATGATTCTTAAAACTTCAAGACCAGCAATTTTACCAGCATCTTTTGTTGCTTGACGTTGTGCATCTGTAAAGTATGCAGGAACTGTGATAACAGCTTGTGTAACTTTTTCGCCAAGATATTTTTCAGCATCGGCTTTAAGTTTGCCAAGAATCATTGCTGAAATCTCTTGTGGAGAATATTCTTTTCCGCCTGCTTTAACTTTGATTGTTGAACCCATATCACGTTTAATAGAACGAATTGTGTTTTCAGCATTTGCGATTGCTTGGTGTTTTGCAACTTGACCAACCAATCTTTCCCCATCTTTAGTGAAACCAACAACAGATGGAGTTGTTCTTGAACCTTCTGCATTAGGAATTACAGTTGGTTCACCACCTTCCATTACAGCAACACAAGAGTTTGTTGTTCCAAGGTCAATACCAATAATTTTACTCATAATTTTATACTTCCTTTTTAAAAATTTGATTTTTTATTATTTTTGCAATTAATCTTGCAAATAGATTTCTACAGTTGCATGACGAACAATTTTTCCGTCTTTTCCTGCAAGCTTATAGCCTTTTTGATATACTGTTGCAACAGTGTTATCAAGTTTTTTGTCTTTAGTTTTCTTTTTTGCAACAGCATTGTGAAGATTTGGATTAAACTCTTTTCCAAGGCAATCGATTTCTTCAATTCCAAGACTTGCAACAGCTTTTTGAAGTTGTTTTTGAATCATTTCAAAACCCTTCAAAACGTTTTGATCAATGTCTGCATTAAGTGCTTGATCAAAGTTGTCAAGAATTGGAATAAGTTTTCCAGCAATGTCCGAAACGGCATTGTCTTTAACTTTGCTTTCTTCTTCTTTTGTTCTTTCCTTAAAACGTTCAAAGTCTTTTTTAATGCTGATTGCAAGGTGTTCGTTTTCTTCGGCACGTTTCTCAGCTTTTTGAAGTTCTTTGTCTGCTTTAATTAAAGCATTTTCAAGTTGAATGAAAGCTTTTTCATATTTCTTATATTCTTCGCTTCCTTCCATGTGGTCGTCTTCACAGCCGCAATCACAGTGGTCATCGTGGCAATTGCAATCTTTACCATCGTGGCAACCGCAGTCGCAATCGTCATCGCATTCATGGTCGTGACAACCGCATTCGCAATCATCATCGCATTCATGGTCGTGGCAACCACATTTGCAATTTTCGTCTTCACAAGTGCATTCTTTGCCTTCGTTGCAACCACAAGTGCAATCATCACTGCAACCACATGTTTTTTCCTGTTTCTTTTCTTTTTCGTTATTCATCTTTATTCTCCTTTTCAGTTTTAGATGCAATGTTTTCTTCTAAAATGTCGGTAACATTTTTTAAAATGGAAACGACTTTTCCATAGTCCATTCTAAGTGGTCCAACAACGCCGGCAGATCCAATTGTTTTTCCGTTAACTTTGTAAGTTGCACTTACAACCGAACAATCGGTGATGCCGAGTGTTTCATCTCCACCAACTTTGACACTTATTTCAAGGTCACCATCGCCGGTGATAAGTGGATATAAAAGTTCTTTTTTATCAAGAACCGATATTGCATTTTTAAGTTTGTCAATGTCGTGATATTCTGGATAATCAAGAAGCTTGTCCTTCCCTGAAACTGCCATGTTTTTGGAAATGTCGTTGTCTCGCTTTGAAATGATTTGAATGATGGTGTCAAAAATGTTTTTATATCTTGCAAGTTCTTTTGTAACCAAGATATATCCGTTTTCGATTTCTTCAAGTTTCTTTCCACCAAACACATTTGTCAAGATTTTGCTTGCTTGCATCAATTCTTCTTCACTTGCAACAATTTCAGAAGTTTCTTCTTTAATGATGCCAAGGTCGGTTGAAACAACAACAAGTGTTGAGAACTTTGAAAGTGGAACAAGCAAGATTTTGTCAACAACTGCTTCATTTGCAATTCCGAAATATACAACCGATGCATAGTTTGTTGCATCTGAAATTGTTTTTGCGGCCTTTTGCATGATGTCTTCAAGGTTTACAAGATTATCGTCAAAACTGTCACGAAGCATATCGGTTTCCTTTTTTGAAAGCTTTTTAACTTGCATCAGTTCGTCAACATACATTTTATAGCCTTCAGTTGTTGGAATTCTTCCAGAACAAGTGTGTGGTTGAGAAAGAAATCCCATTTCTTCAAGAGCCATAAGCTCGTTTCGAATGGTTGCTGGTGAACAATCACGAACATATTTTTCTTGAACATCTTTACTGCTTACAGGCTCGGCAGTTTTAATGCTTTCATCAACAACTGCAGAAAGAATTTTCTTTTTTCGTTCGCTTAAATTCACTTCTCTCACCTTCTTTTGGACTTTATATTATTATGCTCAACTTGGAATAAATTATACCAAGATTTAGCAATCAACCCTTTCGATTGCTAACAGCACATATATTATCACTGCTAAACATCAAAGTCAACTGTTTGTGACAACTTTTTTAATATTTTTTTAATTTTTTTTGTCAAAATTGAAAATTGTTTTTTGTGGTGATGTTTTTATTTAAAAAAGAAAAGGAACAATGCTTAATTGCAATGTTCCCTATTTTGTTTTATATTAATTAAAATGTGATATTAAATTGTTATAGAAATCAAATCTATTATTTCTTATCAACGTTGTGTCATAAATGCAACGATTTATGTTTGAAGATATAGATTTTGATTTATAATTTTTGCAAATATATATGTTAGAAATTTTATTAAAAAAAAGGCACCATGCAGGTGTCTTTTTAAGAGCAAAGTTCTAAGATGAGTTTGTTTAAAACCAAAAATCCTTTGGCGGTTGCTTTAATGTTGCCTTCTCTATCGATTGTTAAAAGTCCAAGTTTAATGAAAGATGCAAGTTGGTCTTTGTGCTTTGCAAGAAAGTTTTCGTGAAACTCTTCTTCATATGCCTTTGTGCTGAGCCCTTCGTTTGTTCTGAGCGATAACATTACAGCTTCTTCTTTCTTTTCGGCAGTTGTAAGTTTTGTTACAGAAGAAACTGGGGCTTTGTTTTTTGTTTCAAGGCACTCGCAATAGCTTTGCAAGTTTTCGGTGTTGAAGAATCTTACACCGTCAATATATGAGTGTGCAGAAACACCAAGACCGAGATATTCATTTCTTGTCCAATATGTAAGGTTATGCTTGCAAACAAAACCAGGTTTTGCAAAGTTTGAAACTTCATAGCGAATATATCCAGCTTCTGAAAGTGTGTTTACAACTGCTTGATAGGTTTTAAGAAGTTTTTCTTCTTTTGGAAGTTTTTGTGTTCCATTGTCGATCATAAATTGGAGCGGGGTTCCCTGTTCGACAGATAAAATGTAGGCAGAAACATGTGGAATGTTTTTGGAAATAAGATATTTTGCAGTTTCAACTGTGTCTTTTTCGCTTTGACCAGGATATCCAACAATCATGTCGGCATTAATGTTTGAAATACCTTGTTCACGAATAAGTGAAACGGCATTGTTAAAGTCGTCTAAGGTGTGGGTTCTTCCCATGTTCTTTAGAACAAGTGGACTTATGCATTGAAGTCCGATGCTGAAGCGATTTACGCCTGAAATTACGAATTCTTCAATCTTTTCTTTTGTTGCTGTGTTTGGGTTAAGTTCAATTGTGATTTCTGCATCGTTTTTGACAGTAAAGTGCTTGTAAATTGTTTGCAAAATGTCTTTAATTGCACCATTTATAAGGCAAGAAGGTGTTCCGCCACCAATGAAAATTGTTTTGATTGTGAAGAACTTGTTATATTCTTTTGCACGAATCATGATTTCTTTTTTTAAACATTCAACATAGCGAAGTTTTTCTTGTTCACTTGCAACAAATGAAACGAAATTGCAATAGTTACAACGGCTGTTGCAAAATGGAATGTGAATATATAAACTAAGTTCTTTTTTCATTTTCTTGCTCCTTTATTTATGTTATTAGTCAATTTTTAAAATGCTCATGAATGCTTCACTTGGAAGTTCGACAGAACCGAGTTTTCGCATTCTTTTCTTTCCTTCTTTTTGTTTTTCAAGAAGTTTTCTTTTTCTTGAAATGTCACCGCCATAACATTTAGCAATAACATCTTTTCTCATTGCACGAACGGTTTCACGAGCAATGACTTTGCTTCCGATGCTTGCTTGAATTGGAATTTCAAAAAGCTGTCTTGGAACAACTTCTTTAAGTTTTTCAGTTATTGCTCTTCCCCTTTCATAGGCTTTGTCACGGTGAACCATAAGGCTGAGTGCATCGCAAGGTTCGCCATTAAGCAAAATATCAAGTTTAACCATGTCGCTTGTTTTATAGCCAGACATTTCATAGTCAAGACTTGCATAGCCGTGTGAAACACTTTTAAGCTTGTCAAAAAAGTCATATACAACTTCGGCAAGCGGCATTTCATATTCAAGTCGAACACGCTTTGCTTCAAGATATTGAAGGTCGATAAATGTTCCACGTTTGTTGATGCAAAGGTCCATGATTGGGCCGGCATATTCAGGTGGAGAAAGCAAGGTTGCTTTAAGCATTGGCTCTTCAATATGATCGATTTCTTGAGTTGAAGGAAGGTCGCTTGGGTTTGAAATTTCAAGCACTTCTCCATTGGTTTTGAAAACCTTATATGAAACACTTGGTGCGGTTGTGATAAGCTCAAGACCAAATTCTCTTTCAAGTCTTTCACTGATAATGTCCATGTGCAAAAGTCCAAGAAATCCGCAACGGAAACCATAGCCAAGAGCGGTTGATGTTTCAGGTTGAAAAACAAGTGAAGCATCGGAAAGTTTAAGTTTTTCAAGTGCATCTTTAAGTGCACCATATTTGTCCCCCTCTACAGGGAAAATTCCGCTATAAACAACAGGTTGAACTTGCTTATAACCAGGAAGTGCCTTTGCTTGTCTGTTTGTTTCAGTAATGGTGTCGCCAACTCGAATGTCGCTTACGGTTTTAATGCTTGCAGAGATATAGCCAACATCACCCGCTGTCAAAATGTCGGTTTGTGTTGGCTTTGGAGTGAAGATTCCAACTTCAACAACATCAAACTCTTTTCCGGTTTGAATCATTTTAATTTTTGTTCCGGTTTTAACTTGTCCGTTCATGATTCGAACAAGACAAATTGCACCTTTATAGTTGTCATAATAGCTGTCAAAAATGAGGGCTTGAAGCGGTGCTTCGTCATCACCTTTTGGGCAAGGAATTTTATCAATAATAACATCAAGAACATCTTGAATGTTAAGGCCTTCTTTTGCAGAAATCATTGGTGCATAGGAAGTGTCAAGCCCAACAATGTCTTCAATTTCTTCTTTAACTTCATCACATCTTGCAGATGGAAGGTCAATTTTATTTAAAACAGGAACAATGAAAAGGTCGTTTTCAAGGGCAAGATAAACGTTTGCAAGGGTTTGAGCTTCAACACCTTGACTTGCATCAACAACCAAAATTGCTCCTTCGCAGGCAGCAAGAGAACGGCTGACTTCATATGTGAAGTCAACATGTCCTGGGGTGTCGATAAGGTTTAAAAGATAGTCTTTTCCGTCTTTTTTATAATGCATTGTAACGGGCGTAAGTTTGATTGTAATTCCCCTTTCACGTTCAAGGTCCATGCTGTCAAGAAGTTGGTCTTGTGCATCACGTTTTGAAACTGTTCCGGTGATTTCCATCAATCGATCTGCAAGGGTGCTTTTGCCGTGATCAATATGTGCAATTATAGAAAAGTTACGAATATTTTCAAGATTTATTTCTGCCATTTGTTTTTCTGCCTTTAATTTTCTAAGATAAATTTTACATTATTTTGTGGTTTTTTGCAATTATTTTATATAAATATACAATGTTAAACACTCTTTTTTGATGATTTTCAATATTTTTGCTTAAATTTATTGCCTTTTTTGTTTAAAGTTTGTTATATTATTTCAAAAAGAAGAAAAAAATAACATAAATTTGCTAGATATAATCATATAAATGTTGTAAAATAGTTAAATATTATAAAAAAAATTGTAGAAATTTGGAGAAAAATATGAATATTTTTGACTCATGGATTTGTAATAAATATATCGCTCATCGTGGACTTCATGATGAAACAACCCCAGAAAACTCTATCCCTGCATTTAAAAAAGCAATTGAAGCTGGCTATGCAATTGAACTTGATGTTCGCCCACTTGCTGATGGAACTTTAGTTGTTTTTCATGATGATCGCCTTGGCAGAATGACCGGTAAAGATGGTTTTATTGCTAACTTTACATATGATGATTTGAAAGATATCACTCTTCTTAAAACAAAAGAACATATTCCAACTTTTGAAGAAGTTTTGAAAGTCGTTGATGGTCAAACCCCACTTTTGATTGAAATTAAAAACAATGGAAAAGTTGGTTTTGAAAAAGATGTTTGGAAACTTTTGTCAAAATATAAGGGTGAATATGCTGTGCAATCTTTCAACCCATATTCTCTTGAATGGTTTAAACTTCATGCCCCACATGTTAAACGTGGTCAACTTTCATGTTTCTATAACAAAAATGACAATCCAGAACTTGGATTTTTCAAACGTTATGCTCTTAAAAGAATGCTTTTAAACAATAAAGTCAGCGAACCACACTTTATCAGCTATAAGGCTGCAAATGTTCCAAACAAATATGTTAAAAAGTTTAATGACCTTCCACTTCTTGTTTGGGTAATTAAAAATGTGAACCAATATAACAAAGTTAAAAAATATTGCGATAACATCATTTTTGAAGACTTTGCTCCAGATAAGGATATCATTATTTAATGTTCCGGCTCTCTACCGAGCCTCGTTGAATCTTATGTTATTAATTCGTTTTTAGCAAAAATGCTAAAAAGTTTCATTTTACACATGGTTTATCCTTTCCCCACAAAACTTCTTCAAAATTTTGCGGGGGTCCCCATTAGGTTTCATATCTTTGCTCATTTTTTTGTTTTCAAATCAAAAACATATAAAAATGATTATTTAAAATTTCGATGAAAAAAAAGAAGCACATTTCTACTTCTTTTTTTTTTGCATTAAAAACTAAGTTGTATCATTCTTTAGTTTTGTATGTCCTAAAACGAACAGCAGTAAATTTATGAAGATTTTTGAGATAAAAACCCCAAACGCGGTTCCCGATAGTATCTTGCGTTACATCGGGGTTCGTGTTTGGGGTTTTTAGCCAAAAAGATTTATGAAGTTACGGTTACAAATTTTGCCGGCTCGGTAGAGAGGCGAAATCTTAAATTAAGCGTTTTCTTCGATTGTATCGTTAGTAACGTTAACGTTTACAACTAAATAATCGTTTGCATAGTCAACTTTTGTTGCACTGAAGTTGTCAGTTTCGTCAACATAGATAACGATTACATAATCTCTGTATCCATTTGCGGCAATAGCTTGTGTGAAATCAGATTTTTCTTCAAATGAAGGAGTTGCTGATTGGAAATCATAAACTCTAACTTTTGTATAGGTTAAAAGTTCGTTTGAAGTTGCATTGTCAAGAGTAACTTTGATGTGAGCCAAAGCTTCTTTGCCTGATTTATTTGAAACACGAATTGGGATAAGTTTAACTCTAGAAGAAATTGATTCGTCTAAATATTTAAGTTCCCCATCGTATTCTGTGCAGTTAACAAGAATTGGAAGAAGTGGCTCTGTTGCATCGAGTGTTTCTTCTTCAGCAGGAGTTGTGCTTGTTAAATATTCGTCCCATCTGAGTTCGTCTGATGGTTTGAAAACGATACCGTCTTTAATTTTTAAAGTTTTACCTTCGGTTGCGATAAGAGCACTGTTAGATTCATTGAAAGCAAAAGCATATCTAACAACTCCGGTTGCAACAACTGGATCAGCGAGTGTTGTAAGAACACCAAATGTTACAGCAAGGCTTGCAACAAGTGTTACAACTGATGTAATAAACATTGCAAGAATTCTTTTTTCTTTCATGATATTTTCCCCCTTTTGTTCTTGAAGAAGTTCCTTCTTTCAAGTTACAATTTGATTATACAATAATAGGTGTCATTTGTCAATACCTTTTTTTCAAAAAATTATCATAAACATAAAAATACTTTTTTAAAATAAATAACTTCTCGCCCGCGCACACCCGCATACACACATGCATGTGAGTAGTTCAGCTACTACAACAAGCAAATATGAAACAGAATATTGCTTGTTTGAAAACGAGAAGCAGCAGATTTGTTTGGATTTTCGAGTTTAAAGATTAAAACATGGTTCTTGATAGTATCTGGTGTTACATCAAGGTTCTTGTTTGAAATTTTAAACCGAAAAGATGAATAAAGATGCGATGACAAGTCTCGCCGGTTCGTAAGAGAGCCGGAACTAAATATTGTAAAAATTTGAAAAATATTTTAAGTCGATTGACAATTCACTTCTTTTCACATAAAATAAACCTTGTTAAAAAACTTTAAGGAATGAAAAAGTGGATAGATTTGAATTTGAATTTTTAAAGTCTATGATTTTAGGAAAAGATGATCTTAACTATGAAAATGTTTCGTCAATTTACGAAATGTTAAAAAGCAAGTTTGGATTTGCAATTTTTGATGCTTTTGAAATTTTCAAAAAGTGCCCAGAACTTTGCACTGCTTCGGCATCATCGATTGAAAAAAATCTTTCTGCTCTTGAAAAGAGTTTTTCTCTTGGTTCAAGACAATTCAGATTTCTTGTTTTAAAGTTCCCTTTTGTTCTTCTTTTGAACAATGTTTTAGTTGAATATAAAATAAATTTGCTTTCAACGGTATTTGCAGTGTCTAAAAGTGAAGCACTTGATAAAATGCTTGTGGTTCCAAACCTTTTGTTTATAAGCAAGGTTGAAATTAAAAATGTGACAGCAATGCTTGCAGAACTTCTCGACGAATTTGGTGAAGGTGTCAGACGACTTGTTCGCACTTGCCCATTTCTCTTGTTTTTAAAACGTGAGCACATTAAAGCTTTGAAAAAAATTATGTTTTATGATTTTTCTTTTTCAGAAAAGCAAACTCAAATCATTTTCAAAACATGTCCAGACCTTATGCTTAAAACCGAGCAAGAGCTTAAAAATATTTATGAGTTTTATTATCCTCGCTATTTTGTTAAACGTGATTTCAAAGAAATGGTTCCAATTTGTCCAGAGTTCATGACAATGCCTTTTTCACTTTTCAGCGAGCGACTTAAAGTTTTGCAAAACAGTCTTGGAACAAGCGAAAAAGAAGCTTTGTCTTTTGCAAGAAAATGTCCAAACATTTTGTTATATAATCCAAAAACAAAAATCGAAGGTTTTAAAAAATTCGGAATAAATCTTGAGTTTCTGAAAATTCACCCAAATATTTGTGTGAGCCATGAGTTCTCTATCCCACTAAAATTTGTGCTTGCAAGAATTCTTGGTCTTGAAAGTGAATTTGAAAAACTATGCGAAGTTGACACCAGGACAATAATTTCAAGATTCTTGTTCATGCAATCAAAAAAAATCTATACACACGAAGATCTTTTGCTTTCTGAAGAAGAGTTTTTTAAAAAATATCATGTAACGTCACATATACTTAAGATTTGCTATATTGTTTCAGATGGTGACCTTCAGAAAATTTGCAAATATTATGTTGACCTTAAGGGCAAGCTTCCAATGTGGTCTGACATTGTTTTTCCAGAAGTTAAAGATGTTGAAAGATTTTTAAAAGAAAAGCTTTGCGAGTCATATTCTTGCCCAATGTTTGAAGTTCTTCATGAAAAATATCTACTTTCAAAAAAACAATATGACGTTATTGTGACACTAAGGTCGCTTTATCTTGACAAAGATGAATGCATATATCTTCTTTCAAAATGTAATGACTTTGCAACATGCGGTGCAAAAAATATTATTAATTCTGTGAACTTTTTCAGAAAACAAGGTTTTTCTTTAGAGGAAATTATTCATTTACTTTTGACAAAGCCGACACTTTTCACCTATTTCATTTCTGATCTTGACGAACTATATAAAAACACAATTGCTTTCTATAATTGTTCTGCAAAAGATGCTGTTTCCTATATTTGCTAAAATAAAAAAACACCAATCTATTTGAATGGTGTTTTTTTTATGCTTGTTAATTTCAGCTTTATGAATTTTTCTCTGTGTCAATCTTTTCGTCCCAATGAAGTTTTTGATATTGGTGGCGAAGTGTAACAATGCGCTTAATGTTGAGCTTTCTCATTGCAAAAACTTCCCCGCCATTTATTGCAATTTTTCTATACATTGCTTTCCAGATTGAATATCCTTGAATATCATTTGTAACAATTGCAAGGCTGTTTAAAACCATAAGCAAAATTGAATAGTCAAAACTTCCTGTTTTTGCACTTGCAATTATAACTTCAACCCACATGAGTGTTGAAAGAATTCCCGCAACAAGTGAGAAAAGATAATTTTCCTTGTAACGAAGCCCTGACAAGATTTTTGCAAAAACAGTAAGTGTTAAAACAGCAGTGCTAAAAATCAATGCATTCGTGTTGATTGCTTTAAGTCCAAAGAAGAAACCAACATATAAAACAACCATTGCAAGAGAAATCCAGATATAACTTTTAGGTTTAAGTTTTTTGATCGTAACGGTGTTGTCTTTGTCTGAATCCGATTCATATTTTTTCTTTTTCTGTTCTTTCAAACTTTTTGTCCAACTGATAATTGAGAAAATGTTAAGCGGAATGTTGAGTGCACACATTTTAATAATTTCACCATAAAGTCCAGAAACATAACAAATATAAATATACATGAAACACTCGATCAGTCCGATATATATTCCAACAATTTTTCCACGAGATACAAGGTCAATATTGATCATTAAAATTATAAGGTCTGCAACATTGAACCATGCTTGCCAGTTTCTGAAATCAAGACCAAGACAAACACAAGCTAAAACACTGAACACGACATACCAAACAATTCTGAATTTACTTTCTTTTTGAAGTGCACGAAGAACGTCAATTCGGTTCGCACCAATCGAACCATATGAAAGCTTCATGTTTGCAAAATTATGAACACCTTCGGTTGCAGTAACCTTCCCTCGAATTAGTTTTTGGCTATAGGTGTTGTTGTCATCATAATAGTTTTTAGAGTTCATTTCCTTTCTTCCTTAAGTAATTTTTTGCATGTGATAATTTATATCAATATGTTTTTTAAGTCAAATGTTTGGTGAATTTTTTGTTTGATTTTTATATTTCGTCTTAATGCTATCTATTTGTTTGGTCGTGTTGCCTTATGGTAAATTAATGTCAAAAAAGTGCAAAAATGGTGTAAAAATTGTGAAAAACATATAATATTTCAATGTTTTGAATGTTGTTTTGCGTTTTTTATTTGATAAGTTTTGTGAGTTCATCTTTATAATATATGTTAAGTTTGTGCATTGCACGTGTGCAAACAACATATAAAAGTTTCTTGTGTTCTTGTGGATAATTTTTGTTATTTGCATTATAAACAAGAGCAACATCAAATTCTAGACCCTTTGCAAGATATGATGGAATGATCATTATTTTGTCAGATGAGAATACTTTGTCTTTGCCTGTAACAACTTTAAAGTTGCTTGATTTTTTGTTGCCTTCAAGCATGGTTTTAAGTTTGTTTGCTTCGGCTTGTGTTTTTGTTATGATTGCAATTGTGTTATAATATTTTTTAAGTTCAAGTGCATCTGTGAAAACTTTGCTTCTGTTTTCGTCTGGAAGGTCTTTAATGATGCTTACTTCATCGCCATGTCTGTCAATTTGGTTATACATGTTTGTGTCGCCAATAATGTGTTTTGCAAACATGTTAATTTCATAGGTGCTTCGATATGTTTTTGTGAGATAGTTCATGTCATAGCGAACACCTTGTCTGTCTTCTTTTAAAACATTGATGATTGATTCATAATTTTGATATGATGCAAATGGTGTGATGTTTTGGTTAATGTCGCCAAGAATTGTGATTTTTGCATTTCTAAACAAGTGAGCCAAAATTTTATATTGCATGATTGTATAATCTTGTGCTTCATCAACAACAAGATATTTGATTTGATTTTGATTTACACAGCCATGAATTCTGTCTTTCATATACATATATCCAGAAACATCTTCAAATGGAATTGTGTTTTTCAAAAGCATGTTTTGAGTGTTTGTGAAAATGTCATGAAGCTCTTTAATGCTAAGTCTGTTTTGTGATGGTGTTCCGGTTGTGTTATAAATTTCTTCAACCAATTTTATAAATCTATCTTCATCTGAATAAAGGTCAATAAAAATATTTTTAACTTTAATTTTTTCAAGGTTTGCTGAAAGTGCTTTTTTAATTTTTGCAACTGCCCCAGCATTCTTTGCTCCAAGCTTGATTGTTGCATGAAGCCCAATTTTTTCAACAAGCTTTCTTCCCTGTGCATATATGCTTATTCCAGATTCTTCAAGCTCGCTTGCAAGTTTTTCAAGATATGCTTTTTCAATTAAAACTTTCCCGTCTGAAATAATATCGGTAATACCAAGAATTTCGTTTCGTTTAAGGTTGATAAAGTTCTCTATAAGGTTAATATATGTTGCACCGAATTTTAACATTATGCTGTTATATCCAAGTGTGTGTGGTTTGTCATTAATGTTTTCACTGTAAAATGTTTCATAAAGATCGTTCATTGTGCCTTTAATTTTGAAGTCAACGTGACTTTTGATAAAGTCCATGAAGGTTGTTTGATAAACGTTGTCCTCTCCAATTTCTGGAAGAACATTTGAAATATAGTTTGAAAAAATATCATTTGGAGAAATAATCAAAATATTGCTGTTGTTGATTTTTGATCTCTCGGCATAAAGAAGATATGCGATCTTGTGCATTGCAACAGAAGTTTTTCCACTTCCTGCAGGACCTTGAACGACAAGAATGTCAACATCATTTTTACGGATAACACGGTTTTGTTCTTTTTGAATTGTGTTGACAATGTTTTTCATTTTATCAGATGCCTTTCCCGAAAGCATTTGTTTTAACACATCATCAATAACTTGCATGTCTGTATCAAAAATTTGAACAATCTCTTCCCCTTCAATTTTATATTGACGTTTAAGAGTGATTTTTCCTTTAATAACATTTCCATCTGGAGTTGTATATGATGCTTCACCAAGTTCATAATCATAGAACATGCTTGCAATTGGACTTCGCCAGTCATAAACATAAAAATCGGTTCCATCATCAAGAGTGGCAATTCCTATATAAATTGGAAAACTGTCTCCTTCGGTCTCAAAGTCTATTCGTGCGAAATAGGCACTTTTGATCATTCTTAAATAGCTTCGAACTTTTGATGTAGAGTTGATTGCAACAATGCTTTGAACTTCAACATTCATCATATTGATAGACCAATAGTTAAGGTCGGCAACATTGTCTGGATCCCATGCATATTTAAGGTCACGTTTAATGTCTTTTGCATAGTCATCTATCTTTACATTTGCTTTTTCAATTTCTTTGTCAAGAACATAAAGCACCGCTTTAAGATAGTCTTTTTCTTTTTTAAGTTCTTTTTCATTAATCATATTTTTCGCATCTCCTTTGTTGAAATTGATGTTTTATAATGGTTTTTTAAGGGTTTACATTGAGATTTTGCGTTTTTTATTTAATGTGACGTTTTTTATTCTCTGGCAAAACAATCGATTTTTCCGATCCGTTTTGACTTGGAATATAGTAAACGTGGTCTTTAATTTCTGTTGGAAGATATTGTTGATCTACATATCCGCCATATGAGTGTGGATATTTATATGCTTCTCTTTTTTCGTTTGCATAGTTATAATTTTTAAGATGGTCTGGAACTGCTCCGTTAAATGTTTTTTCAACATCTTCATCGGCAAGACCCATTGCTGTTACAACACTGTTAGATTTTGGACTCATGCAAACATATATGATTGCATGTGAAAGCGGAATTAATCCTTCAGGTATTCCCATTTCTTTTACAGCTTGCATTGCAGAAACACTTACAACAAGTGCTTGTGAATTTGCAAGCCCAACATCTTCTGATGAGTGTGCGATAAGTCGCCTTGCAATGATAAGTGGATCAACGCCCGCCTTTATCATTCTTCTGCTCCAATAAAGTGCTGCATCTGCATCGCTTCCACGAAGTGATTTGCAAAAAGCTGAAAGCATGTCATAAAAAATGTCGGTGTCAAGTGAAAGGTTTCTTCCTGTTGTGCATTCCTTTGCAATGTTAATGTCAATCGAAATTTTTCCTTTGACAGGCTTAGTTGAAAGAACTGCAAGCTCAAGGTTCCCAAGTGCAACTCTTGCATCCCCACCGCTTGTTAAGATGAAATGGTCTAAGGCTTCTTTCGAAAGTGAAATATCAAGTTCGCCAAATCCACGTTCTTTGTCTTTAAGTGCTCTTTCAATAACTTTAGAAATATCTTGTTTTGTGAGTGGTTTAAATTCAAAAATTCGACATCTTGAAACAATCGCCCTTGTCATTGAAACATATGGGTTTTCGGTTGTTGATCCAATGAAAATAATATATCCTTTTTCAATTGCTTCAAGAACTGCATCTGATTGAGCTTTGCTCCAACGGTGGCATTCATCTAGCATTAAATATGTTTTCTTTCCATATAGCTCAAGATTTGTTTTTGCTTCTTCAATAACTTTTTTTGCATCGGCAACGCCGCTTGTAACTGCATTTAAAACTCTAAATTCCGAACCTGTCGTGTTTGCAACAATCGATGCAAGTGTGGTTTTTCCGGTTCCTGGTGGGCCATAAAAAATGCAACTTCCAAGACGGTCAACTTCAATTGCACGGCGAAGCAAACTGCCTTTTTTTGCAAGATGAGATTGACCAACAAATTCGTCAAGAGTTCGAGGTCTCATTCTTTCAGCAAGTGGTGCATTTTTGCTTAGATTTTCATAAAACAAATTCATGCCTACTTCTCCTTTATAATGTTTAAGTATATCACATTATTGAGCTGCATGCAAAACCTTTTTGATAATTTAAATATTATATATTTAACCATTAAATCGTAAAAACAAAATGAAAAGACCTTGAACAATGATTACAAGGTCTTTTGAAGAAGTTTTATATATCTATAAATTATTTTTTGCTTATAGCTAATTGTGTCTAGTTCTGAAATGACAAGGCTTGTTGCCTGCTCTATATCGTGTTTGCTTCTAAGAAGAATTTTTGAAGCTGATTTGTTGAGAAGATATGTTCCATATATACTTGCTGGTGATGAGTTTTTTCCTAATCGTTTAATGTGTTTTGATTTTAAAACTTGTTTTTTGATTTTGAAAATTTCATTTTGCAAAATAACATAAAGTTCAATTAAATTTTTTATTACAAGAAAGCTTAACATTTCTGCTTCTTTTTTATAAACTTTAACAAGGGTTGACAGATTCTTAAAACATGTAAACATGTCAAATTGTTCTTCAGTTAATGTTGCTTGTGCAAAAGAAGCCGCAACTGTTTCAATTATGCATTCATTATTAATGCTTCGGAATTTCTGATTTATGTTATTGATTTTATTATCAATTATGTTTGATAGTTTTGGAATTTCTTTTGAAAATTTGTTGTTAATTTGTTCAGCATATGTTTGTTTTTTCTGGATAAGATTTTTTGTTTCGAAACAAAGAAAACTTGGTTTTAATTTTCTGTAAACAATTTCTTGTTTTGGGCAATATATTTTATAATTTTGCGTTTTTGCCTGCGAATAGCCGTTATATAGCGGTATTTTACATGTATTATTTGTGAATTTGCGTTTTTTATTTTCCTGAGAAATATAACTTGCAAGAAGTTTGAAACTTATCGTTTTGCTTTTATCTTCATTTTTCAGTTTGATTATTTTTATCATTACAATAAAAATTAGACATTCAAAAATGAAATATAAACATAATTTGATCATATAAAAATTATGTTCAAATTTTGCTGAAAAATACATAGCACTTATTTCATGGTTTTTAGTTTAAAATTAATTATCATGTTTTTTGTTTAAATGTTATGCAATAAAAAAAGCACGAACAATTTCGTGCATAAAAAAAGTAAAGTTAGTCTATAAGCCGAGTTCTGTTTTAGATGATCATCTATCTCGACGATTTGTTGCCAAACCGCTCATGCGATTTTGGGAGCGAGCGAGCAGCTCTATTGCCCCACATCTTGCACCACGTAGAGTTTACAGCCGCACTGTGTCACCACAATGTGGGGTGTGCTCTTACCACGCCTTTCCACCCTTGCCCTTTGCTGTGATTTATACACACAACCAGTTGGCGGTTTATCTCTGTTGCCCTTTTCCGCAGGTCACCCTGGATTGACGTTATCAATTACGTTTGCTCTTTGGTGCTCGGACTTTCCTCACCTTTTCAGGCGCAATCATCTGGCTAACTTTACGATAATATTTTATCACTTTATACTATAATTGTCAAGACCAGTTTTATTCAAGAAATTTTGCTTGGTCTCTGATTTGATTTAATGCTTTTTTCTCTATTCTTGAAATATAGCTTCTTGAAATGTTAAGTTCTTTAGCAACTTCATTTTGAGTTTTTGGAACCCCACCACCAATTCCATATCGAAGAAAAATTATTTCCTTTTCTCTTTCGTTTAAACTTGTGTTTATAATATCGATAATTTTTTGATATATAATTTGAATTTCAGCTTTGTCTTGAACGTGCTCGCTTGCATCTTCCAAAACATCAATAAGTGATACTTCGTTTCCTTCTTTATCGGTTTTTACTTTATCTTCCAGAGAAACCTCATTAATGAACTTTCTTTGACTTCGAACCATCATTAAAATTTCATTTTGAATGCACCTTGAAGCATATGTTGAAAAACTGTTCCCCTTTTCTATGTCATATGATTTTATTGCTTTCATAAGACCAATCGAGCCAACAGAAATAAGTTCGTCTTGCTCAATTTTTGCAAAGTTATATTTTTTCACAATGTGAGCAACAAGTCTTAGATTGTGCTTTATAAGTTTTTCTTCAGCTTGTTTGTCACCTTGTTTCATTTTTTTGAAGCATTCACTTTCTTCTTCTTGTGAAAGTGGTTTATCAAAAACATTATTAATTTTCAATCTTCCTGTGAAGAAGAATATTTTTGAAAGCAAATTATATTAAAAACGGTTTATATAAAAAAGTTCTAAAAAGGATAAGAGTATGAGAAAATTCGCCTGTGCTTTGGCCGCCGCAGCTTCCTTGCTGTCCGCCTGTTCCGAAAAGTCTGATTCCGATACCGCTGCCGCTCCGCAGGCAACGGCTCCGGCTTATGAAAAAATTGTTTTTTCATACCGTGCCGGCGAGCTTAAAGACGGTTGCAGCGCCGAAAGCCCGATGGTCTGCGCCATGGAAAGCATGGCCAAATGCAAGATGGATTCCCGACGTGCCGATTGCGACCGCAGTAAAATGCCGGATTTTGTTTTTATGAATGACGAGTCGTTGCAACGTCCGACCGAAATGTCATTCCGGGTATATAAGTTGAAGCCGCTGAATGACGGCAGCGTCGAAGCTTATACCGAGAGTACCTGCAACGGCAACTGGTTTGGTTTGTGCCAGGGAAATGTAATTTATGTCCTGAGCCCGAACGGCAACGACTGGAAAGTTAAAGATGTTTATGCTTTGGCGGCACCGGCACCCCAAGCCGAAAAATAATCAATGCCCTGCCGTCATCAGGCGGCAGGACGCCAATGATTGATAGCGGCAGTTACAGCCAATGGATTTTAGATTCGTCAAAACGGTTTTCGGGCTGTTTCGGCGTTTCGTCCGGATATCCGATGACTACAATCGAAAACGGTTGGATGTTTTCCGGCAGTTTGAACATTTCTTTAATGGCTTTC
>ERZ779888.1058-NODE-1058-length-29019-cov-6.938821_pt1 | contig 29019 bp, 15 predicted proteins | sample MGYA00511245_ERZ779888 | MGnify/ENA primary metagenome ERZ779888 (study PRJEB29588, sample SAMEA2155255) | human gut metagenome | biome: human gut; feature: human-associated habitat; material: faeces | place: Denmark | collected 2008/2010 ...
CTGCCTACACACATCAAATTCCTAACGGAATTTCATCGCATCTTCTTCGGAACAATATGTATATCATTTCTTATTTTTTAGCACTTCCAATTAAGTGAATGGAGCACTTAGAGCACTCGGAGTACTCTGAATCTCTTGACTTCAAAAAAATCTAATTTCTAATTTCTAACCTCTAATTTCTAATCTTATTGTAGGTCGGATTCTTCGATGATGAAGAAGTAGCCTTCGAGGTCGTGGCGCTTGCCGTAAACGAAACTGTTGCCGTGGTGGTAGTCTTTGTTTACCACTTTGGAGCCGTCTTTGGTTTTGAATACCACCTTTTCGCGGTCTTCGTCGAGCTGGTAGGAGGGTAGCCCGTTGATGGGTACGAAAAATGGCATTTCCACTATTTCAGATGGTGGGAAAACTGTGGTGAAATCGGGGTGCAGTTCGGAGTATTTCTGTCCACTTTGCAGATATAGCACAAGGGTGTCTTGTGTGTTGTTTTCCACATAGGCGCGACGGCGGTCAGCGTCATCGCTGCATGAGGTGGCGATGAAGCAACCCATCACCATCAGCAATGCCAATCCTAATAATTTCTTCATATTGCAAATAGCTTTTTTTTTGTTTGTGCAAAAGTACGTATTACCCATTAATTAATCAAGCGATTTGGGTAAAATAAAAGGAGAGCGTCGGCGAAGATAATATTCGTCGGCGCTCTCTGGAAAAGAATTTAAAAGAGAATTTTGGCTATGTTGCCTTGTTGGACTGTATTATTTAACGAGCACTTTGTGGGTGATGCCGTCGGCTACCACGAGGTAAACACCAGCCACCACGTCAATAGTGTCGGCACCTGCGCTAATCAATGCGCCGGTGGTGCTGAACACGTTCACGCTCTTGGCTCCGCTCACCTTGATGGTGTTGCCGTTCACGCTCACCTTTGCGTTAGGGTTGATTACATCGCCAACATAAGTGCTTGCATCAACGTTGATGGTGAGGCGCACATATTGGGTCTTGCCCTTTTGTGTAGCGCTTACCACAACCACCTTCTTGGCCCCTGCTGCTGCGTTGACGCTGATTGCATCGCCATCGATAGCGGCAGTGATGTTGCCATCGGTTGATACTTCCTCAAGTGCATATTTCACAGTTGCTCCATTGCTTTCGAGGTTGAACAGGTCGTCGAGGGTGATGTTGGAATCACCTACGCGCACGTTGCGCTCAGCTTCGGTTTCGGGACGAACCCCGCCCAGGTTGTCCATACAGAAGTAGGCTGGAGTGTTCATGCCATACTTGCCAGTGTCGCTACTTGTGAAAGTGAACGACAGGCTTTGTACCTTGCCGAGTGAACGCAAGTCGAGCCATTGCCAAGTGTTGAGGATGTAGTGGTCAGCCTCGTTTTCGCTTCTGAAGTCGCTGAGGTAGAAGTCGAGGGTGTTGGTGCCGGTAGCAGTCTTGCCCGATACGGTAAGTTTGAACCAGTCGCCCTTGGCAAACTTCTTGGCGAAAGAGTCGCCATTAGTCATGCTGCTGTAAGCGTAGGCATTGTTGGTGATAAATGCGCCGCTGATGATGTCGCCATCCTCGTTGCTTGTCACGGTCACATCGGTGCCACTTGGGTAAGCCACGCAGTAGTTGCTTGAGCCATCTACGCCACTGCCCACAGAAGAATTGAATTGGTCGTCGAGCGACTTAAATTCGGTAGAAGTGCTGTTGCTCATACCAAAGCCATACCACCAGCTGTCCATGTTGGCAACTGCGAACGAGAACGAACCGCTGTAGAACATATCGTTGTCGGTGTCGCCAGAGAAGTGGGTGTTTTCAGCGAGGTAGTTGTCGTCGAATGTGGCAGCCACGGTTTCGCCAGTCACAAGCACCTTGGTCTTGCCAGTTGCAGTCTGGCCGTCGGTGCTCTTCACGGTGAGGCGGTAGCCATAGGTGTAGGCAGGTGCCACATTGAGAGTAGCCTCGGTAGAAACCACTTGGTTCATCTGGTCGCGCCATTCGTAGGTGTAAGGAGCTTCACCACCTGCCACTGCGGCAGTGATGGTGGCTGTTGCACCACTATTGATGCGCACGTTGTCGTTGTCGAATGCGAGGGTGAGAGGGTCGAAGTGGCGGAGAGTGGTAAACTCTTCAGATGTCACCACCTCGCTCTTTGCACCGTCGATAGCGCTTTCGAGCAAGAAGTAAGCCTGATATTTGCAGCCTGGTTCGAGGTCGGTGAATGAGGTGCTCACCTCTTCATCTGCGCTCACATTTTTAGGAGTGGCGGTGAGCAAATCGTCGGCGCTAATCACCTTCTTGGCGAGGCGTGCAGCCTTGCGTGCAGGTGCGGCCTCGCTTTGTGCCACCACCTTTTCAACCTTAGCGTAGAGTTTGCCGCTCACGTTCCACTTGGTCTTCACGTCGGCAGAGGTCTCGCCGATGTTAGTCACCATTGGGTAGCCCTCGGCGATTTCAGGAGTCACCACCTCGATGTCCTTGTATTCGTAGGCACCGATAGTTGGAGTCACGGCATTGCGGGGTGCGCCCTTGATGTCGGTGGTGATGCCTTCGATTGGAGCGCCAGCGCAAAGGTTGCCTGCACTCAAGAGTTGGAGGTCGGTTTCGCTCACGAAGTTGGCGGCTTCCACGAAGTTGGTTTGGTCGCCAATGAGGGTGTTAAATGCCTCGATGTCGGCATCTTGCATAATCTTGCCTTCGCCACCAAGCATAGCGTTGTGGCTGAATTTCACACGCTTCGCATAGTTCTCGTTGTAGATAAACATTGTAGGACCGGCGGTGGTGTTTTGCAGCAAGTTGTTCTTCAGCACGATATTGGTGTATGCCTCATCGCTGCTCACGCGTGCAGTGTAGTAGCAGTAGCCGTTTGTGCCGCCGATACGCACTGTGTTGTAGTAAACGTGAATGTTCTTGTTGTCGGCAGTGATTTGGATACCCGACGAACTTGCTGAAGGAGAGTTTGTGATATTGATGCTGTTGTTGTAAACGAGGATTGGCTGATCTTCATTACCGTAGCAAGTGGTGCGGAGATAGATACCGCCACTGTAATAGCTGTGGGTGTTGGTAATCTTATTGTTGCGAATCACCATATTGCCACGCACACGCATCAAGTCCATACCCCAGTAACTGGTGCGGGCTGATGTGCTTTGGAAGATAGTGTTGCCCTCGATGGTGCCGTCGTTTTCGTCGGCGAAGTAGATGCCCTTGCTGCCAGGCTCGTTGATGATGTTATTAATCACCTTAGCACCCTTTTCGTGAGTGAGTCTCACATAAGAGGTGCCGCCAATGCGGAGAGCCATGTAGCCACCGTAGAACTCACAGTTCGATACGGTGAGGTAGTCGTTGTTCTTGCCCTCTTCGTCCTTTGACTCGGTTTGCACCAAGTACATGCCGCTGTATCCAGAGGTCACAAGGTCGGCCTTCACATACACATTGTCGATGGTCACGTGACGGCTTTGGTTGTAGACGTGGATAGCGCTTGGGTAAGTTTGAGTGCAAGGCACGATAGAGAGGTTTTTAACGGTCACATAAGAAGTGCTGTCGATATAGAACAAACCTTCCTTGTGGCTGCCGTAGGCAGGCTCGCTGTAACCGCCACCTACGATAGTGACATCGGCTCGGTTGCCGCTCTTGCCTTCAAATGTGATGGTGTTGGTTTCGCTTGTGCCATCAATTTTGGTGATGCGCACATTCTCGTTGTAGGTGCCGTTTTCGATTTGCATGGTCACAGCACCTTCCACACCGTTGGCCTTCAGAGCCTCGGTAGCGGCGGCGATGGTAGGATAGCTTGCACCCTCAGAAGCACCGATGGTGTAAACGCCCTTCATACCAGCCTTGATGGTGCGGGTAGTGGCGTTGCCAGTGGTTGCCACGCTGTTGGCGTCCACATTCACGCTTGTGGCTTGTGCTGCCACCTTATTGCCTGCTTGTGCTTCAGCGGCGATGTCGTAGGCAATCCAGAAGTAGTATGTGCCGAAATCGGTGATTTCCACATCGCTTGCGGCTGTGAATACGTTGGCTTCGGTAGCCGAAACGCTGTTGAGCGTAGCAATGCAGTTGTCGGTGCTGAATGCGTTGGCAGTGCCAGTGTAGTAGAGGCGTGCGGTGGTGATGTCGGCTACGTTGGTGGTGCCATCAGCCTTAAACGAGATATTGTTGAGCTTGAGCGAACCACGGTCGCCACCCACGTTCACAGCTATCTTCTGCATTGGAGCGTTGCTTGCGCCGCGTGTCACGTCGTCGGTGCGTGGAGCGGAAGCCTCGATGCCATCGACCACGAATGGAGTAAGTTCGTGGAGTGAAACTTGTATTTCAAAGCCATCGTACTTGGTGTAGGTGGATGTAGGACCGTCGAACTTGATGGTCAAAGCACCGTCGGCAGCCTTAGAGATGTAGGTTGGAGGTGCGCCCACATAATTGTATGAGCCTACGAGGTTGTCAGCGTTAACGCCCTCGCCATTGTAGATGTAGAATTTACCGCTACCAGTAGAGAACTTGATAGGTTCAATCTTGATAGCGCAATTTTCCTTGCCGGGTTTGAAGATGGTCACGCCCTTGAACTTCACGGTCACAGGGTTGTCCTTGCCACCATCGTCGTAGAACATGGTTGGGTTCATAACGGTGATAACGGTGGTGTCTGGAGCCATGTTCACGATGTTTTTTGCCTCGCGTGCGCCTTCAGGGTCGCCGTCGGTCACTGCCAAGGTGTTGCCGTCGGTAGTTTTGAGGCTCACGAGTTTCGCGTCGAGCAGGGTGCCCGATGTGGCATCGTTTTTCACGTCGTATCTTACCCAGAAGTAGTTAGCGCCTTCCACCAGTTCGCGTTCGCCGCTCACGGTAGCGGTGGCGGCAGGATTTTCAACAGTGCCAAATGCCACAGCGGTGGCGGCGTCGTTTTCGGTGTTGTAATACACGCTCACCTTGCTCACTGCTTGTTCGCAGCCCTTGAGGTCGAGGTTGATTTCGCTCATTGTCGATTTGGTGAGAGTGCCAGAGGTGGTCACTTCAAAGTCGATGATACCAGCGTCGGCAGAGCCCACAGGCACGATGTCGGTGCTTGTTTGGTTCACTGTCACCTTGTCGATGGTCATGTCGTGATTCTTGAAAGGAGCCACGGTGGCCTCCCAACCGGTGGCGGTGGAGCCGCTGGTCATTGTGTTGGGGTTGAACTTGATGGTAATTGAGCCATCGGCTGCTGTAGAGCGGAGAGTCTTGCCAGGACCCTTGTCGGACTTCTTGGCGTCGTCGAGTTTCCAGAGCAGGTTTTCGGCAGCAGTGCTGGTGCCGCTGTAAACCTCAAACACGGCTTTCACACCGTAACTGCTTGAACTGTAGTAAATGTCGAATTTGCTGAAATCGAGTTGAGCCACTGTGCCTTCTTCTGCAGGGGTGAAAGTCACGATGTAGTCGGCATTCTCTGCTTCGTATTTTGAAGGGTAGATGGTCGATTTGGTGTCGCTGAACTTCCAAGTGTCGTAGATGATGTGGCTGTGGCTGCCCTTAGTGGCGCGGCACACGTTGGCGATGGTGCGTTGAGCCACATTCTCAGCCACGGTTTTGCTCTCGCCAGCCACAGTTGCGCCAGCGAGGCTCAAAGCGATGGTTTCGCCATTCTTTGCATCAGGCTTCACTTGTGCCACCACTGCAAAGTAGTTGTGGCCTTCAATCAAGTTGAGGTTGCCGTTCACGGCAATGTTGCCGCTTTCCACAGTGGCTTCGCCAAATGGGGCAGAGGTCTTAAATTCGGTGTTGTCGCCAAGGCTGTAAACGCTCACCTTCTCGATGTTTTTCACATCGTTTGAAGTGAGGTTGAAGTTGGTTACAGATAGCGGATTGCTTTGGTTGTCGGTCAGCACGTCAACGATAAGCATTTGCACATTCTTGTCGCCCGCAGCCACAGTTTCGGTGCTTGCGGCTGTTGCGCTCACACTCTTGAATACCATGTTGCCTGGCAGGAATTGTGATACCACAGCTTCCCAACCGTCGGCTGGCACGCCAGTGGTGCTGCTCAGGGTGATGGTCATCGAGCCGTCGTCGGCTGAAGATTTCACCACTTTAGCCTCCTTCAAAAGGGTGGTGATGAGGTTGGTGTCGTCGGCTGTGCGGCCGTTGTAGAACTTGAATACATCGTTATAGCCCACAGATGAGGTGTTGAAGATAGCGAGTTTCGAGAAATCCACTTTAATCTTCTGTCCTGCTGTGGCAGGCACGAAAGTGATGGTGCCGTTGAACTTTTCAGAGATTTTACCGTCTTTGCCACCATCGTCGTAGAATTTGGCGTCGTCGCTAATGGTGAAAGTGGTGTGGTCGGCAGTCATCAGAATGTCGTTGCTCACAGCCACAGGTGCCGAGGTGCTGTTTTCGAGCGTTTGCGCAGCACCGTTCACTTTGATACTGGTCACGCTGATGCCGGGAATGGAGCCCTTTGCATCGGGGAGAATGTCGGCTACAACCGAGAAGATGTTGTGGCCGCTCTTCAATGCCACATTAGTGGCCACGAGTTCATCGCCAAGTGCTGGGGCAGTAGCCAAAGTGCCATCGGCGGTGATTTTTGTGCCATTGTAGAGGCGCACGTTGCTCACCTGGTTGGTGCCGCTGAGTGCGCTGGTGGCAATTTTCAGTTCATCAACGTTGAACGCGTTCTTACCGCCTTCGGTAAGCACGTCGAGCGTCATGAGCATCTGGTTTTTCGCACCGCGGTACACGGCAGCCTCATTGCTTGCGAGGCTCATGCCCTTCAATTCCATGTCCTTTGAAGGGAGAGCGGTGACGGTGATGTTGAAGCCCGTGTTGGAGCCCGGACCGTTGCTGTGGAAACCAAACGAGATTTTGCCGTCTTCGGCGGTAGAGGTGTAGGTGTCGCCGTCGGTGCCGGTCACATACTTCTTCACCCAGCCGCTTGGCAGGTAACTCGATTGTTTGCCATCAGATGATGCACCATAGCCGATTTTCTCAATCGCGCCATCGTACATCAGCAGATAGTTGGTACCGCTGAGGTCCACACTGTTCACTGTGATTTGAATCTTGTCGCCTTCATTCTTTGGTGCGAACACCACGCCGCAGTCGCGATAGCCAGGAATGGTCTTGCCATCTGCCACTGCTTTGAAGGTGATGGTTCCGTCCACTTCGTAGGTCTCAAGACCGTCGCGAGTCATTAGGTAGAACGCGCCATCGGCAGCGCTCCACGCCTTCCTCTTGCCTTCAGCCTGAGCAGTGGGAGCCACAACGCCGCCAAGCAGCATCATGGTCAGAACACAAATCAGTTGAAAATTAAAAAAACGTCTCATAAAAAAAATTAATATTAAGAAATATATAATCCTAAATTAATGAGACCATCGGGGCATAGCCATTCATGGGGCACCAGCTTCACCGAGGTCGGTGAAAACAAAAGCCACAGCCACATCAGCGAGCGATGGGGCACAACGATAGCATTTTAGCGGAAGTGCTGATAAAAAAGCAATAAATGGTGGAAATAAGCTACACCACATCATCACATTCTATTATGTAATGTTTGCACTACGGTTCAAATGCCACGTGAACCTTGCTCTGCGCCGAATAGGGGCGTTGATGCCTCTCGGCAGCTGTAGGCTTGCAATGTGGGCAGGTCTTCTGACTCGTCCCCATCGTGCTCACGCCTTCCCGGATAATGTGATGTAGCCTTTGTAAGAGAGATACAACCAGTGGCAATGTGTGAGCCGATGCATCGGATTTAGTGTGGGACTTACAGCAGCGGGTACTGTTCAGGATTCGCACCTGATTCCCTTTTAATTCTGCACCTTGAGGCGCAGAAACCCTATGCAAAAGTTTTCAATACCGCAAAGTTATCACTTTTTTATTAATCTCCCAAAAAATCCTCAAAAATCCACCCACCACCAACCAAAGGGACGGTTCTTTCGGTCGCTGTGCTTTTCTCGTGAAATTATTTGTGAGTTTGTGTGATGGCAATTAGTAGTTGTAAATAACAATTCGGTTAACACTGACCAAAACAAACCAAAAGAACCGTCCCTTTGGTTTGTTGTGGCGATTTTTTTGTGTGTAAAATGTTGTGAAAGAGTGAGATATGGCAAAACACCATCAAAGGGGTGGTTCTTTTGATGGTGTTTTTGGGGGTGTTTTTTGGGGGTGGGGGATTATTTGGTGGGGGATTTGGAGGAGCCGCCTACCATGTCGGTGTTTTGGATGGTGGTGTTGGTTTTTTTCACTTGGGCTTTGAGCGAGCCGAAGCGGTAGGAGATGTTGATGCCGTAATCGCGGTTGTAGAAGCGTGAGAAGCTGTTGCCGCTGTAGTTGCCGTTGATGGTGCGTTGGCTCCAAGTGCCGTATTTCTTGAATGGGCAGTTGGCATGGATGGAGACGGTCAGGCGGTCTTCCTTGAGGAATGAGCGTTGGAGGCTGAATCCGTGGAACCATCCTCGACTGCTTTTGCCGTAGAGCCCTTCAGGGTTGCCGCCGTAGCAGCCCACGTTCACGCCCAGGCGAATATTGCCTGGCAGGCGTTGTGTGATGTAGGTGAAGAAGTCGATCACGGTGCCATAGTTGCGAATGCCCAAATCGTCGCTTTTGTAGTAGTCGTAGCCGATGCCACCGTTCACCATCACGCTTGTGCCGAGTTTCACATTATTATATTGGCAGTAGCCAAAGATGCCTACCCAGCGCTTAAACAAACCGTTCACATAGGTGGTGTTGGCCACGTTGCCCTCTGCCCACTGCTTGGTGGTGATACCGTTGGTGCTGATGTCGAAGTTGGGCGTAACGCTGAATGTGAACGCTTGTCCGATGTGCATATAGTTGAGCTGCCAAGCGTAGTTGTGCACGCTTTTGAGGGCACTGTTGCCGAACGTCTTTGTTTCGGGGGTTACCACCACGGCAGGGTTGAGGTAAGAGATGCCGGGGCGGTTGATGGTGGTGCTGAACGAGAGTTTCAGCGTGTTGAACGTGTTGAACTGGTATTGCAGACTTGCCGAAGGCACCCAGTCGCTGAGGTCGCTGCCGAAATTCTTCTGGTCGCCGTCGGGGAATTTGGCGCTCAGGTGGCTAAACTCGTAGCGAAGTCCGGCGCGTGCTGCCCAGTTGCCGCGGTGGAAGGTGTAGCTAAAGTAGGCGGCAGCCACTTGTGTGAGGTGGTTGAAGCGGTTGTCGCTATTGCCCTCTGGGTAGCCGGTGTACTCGAAAATGGAGTGACTCTTATTGCTGCGGTTGATGTATTTCAAGCCCGTTTCCAGTTTGTGGTACTTGGCAAAAGGCCGAGTCCAGTCGAATTGGACGGTTTGCTCCAGGAAGTTTTGTGTCACGTCGTTGTTCGACTCGGTGTAGGGGAAAGTGGTGCCCACCATGTTGGAATATGTGGTGATTTGGTTGTTCTTATTGTGATTGGTGGAAATCAGATACGAGAGCGTGAGCGTTTCGTCGGGGCGATGCGTCTTGTGCTGATAGTCGAGGCGGCCGTTGAACGAGAATACATCGTTGCCGGGATAGAACCCAGAGCGGTCGTAGCTGTAGAGCGTTTTGCCGGCTGCATCGCGCATGATGCTTTGTGCTGCACCGTCGGCGCTGTAGCTGTAATAGTAGCCTCCGAACGATAGCGAGAGCAGGTTGAGCGTGTCGGGCTCGTAGCTGGCATCAATGTTGCCGTAATGCACATTCATGCTATTTCTGCCAAAGGTTTTGTCATGCAGTTCGTTGCCAGTGTCGGTGTATCGCGTCAGTGTTTCGCTCATTTGCGAATCGTTGTGCTTGCTTTTGTGGTTGTAGCCGTAGTTGACGCTCGTCACCACTTTGCCGATTTGTGAAGTGACGTAAGCCGAGCCCATTAGGATACCACGACTGGTGATGCCTGTGGATACCGTGCCAGTGGCACCGCTGGTGCTTGCGCTGCCAGCGTCGAGGGTGACGATGTTGAGAATGGCTGTCACGCCCTCGGCATCGTATTTCGCTCCAGGGTCGGTGATTACCTCGATGCGCTTAATCATGCTTGCCGGAATGGCTTTCAGCACATCTTTGGCGTTGTTCGACATGGCGGGGTCGGGGTGTCCGTTTTTGTAAATCTTGAAACTGCTGCTTCCCTTCACCTTAATGTTGTCTTGCGCATCAACGGTCACCAGTGGCACCTTGCGGAGCATATCGAGCACGGTGCGCGTTTTCGAGTCGTCGTCGTTTTGCACATTATATGTAATGCGGTCGATTTCGCTTTTCACCACTGGCGCGCTGGCGGTCACGGTCACGCCCGTGAGCACATTGGCAGAGGCGGCAAGCACGATGGTGCCGAGGTCGGCGGTGGGGTGCTTGGCATCGACGCTAAACTCCTTTTCGGCGCTCACCTTGCCCACGGCGGATATTTCCACCTTGTAGGTGCCAGCCGAGGCCAATGATTGGTCGAAAGTGCCGTTGAGTGTGGTGACGCCAGTGGAAATCACTTTGCGTGTGTTGGTGGCGGCGTAGAGCCTTACGGTGGCAAAGGCCTCGCCCTCGCCTGTTGAGTCGTTGACTTGGAAATGCACTTTATACTGTGCAATGGCGTTGATGCTCATCAGAGCGGTCATTACCGCCATTAATACTAACTTCTTCATTCGTTTGTTCGATAGGTGATATATGTATTGTTAAAAAAAGGGGCGACACCGCTAAAGGCTGTGCACTGTGCGTTTGTGGCGCCGTTCCATATATTAGACGCAAAGGTAAGGCAAAAAGTTGCAAGGGGGAAGAAAAAATGTTCTAAAAAAAGTCAACGGGTCAACGAGTCAACGAGTTTTTTTGGGAGGGGCTGATGGGGAACTGAAACACCGATTTTATCCATTAAAATCCATTATCACCGATTTTTTTATTATTAGGGTGTAAATAGATTTAATGGATTAAATGGGGTGCTTTATTTTCGCCCCCTTCAGCCGCATCTCTAGTCTGACCTGTCTGACTCGTCGGACTTGTCTGACTTCAACTCGTTGACTTGTTGACTCGTTGACTTGTTTCCCCTTGCCTTGATAGCAAAAATTAATGAATGAGGGGGAGATGGTGAATTTTTTTTAAAAAAAATCTCAAAAAACTTGCGTATGTTTAAAATATTGGTAATATTTGCATCGGCAAAGTATTTGCACTTTACCATAAACATTGTTTTTTTAAGAGATAATTCACTTTAATACTATCAACAATCTAACTAACTAAGAACGAATGCGTATGAAGAAACAATTCGTATTGCTGGCTTCGCTTATGATTGCATGTGGCGCACCTATGGCTTTGACCTCAAATCAAAACCTTAGCGGATTCACTGCTATTGCGCAAAGCAACAGTAAAGTTACTGGTACCGTTACCGACCTTAATGGCGAGCCATTAATCGGTGCCACCGTAATGGTGAAAGGTACTAAGATGGGTACTGCCACCGATGTGAACGGCAAGTTCTCTATCAAGGCTGCACAAGGTAGCACATTAGTGGTCACTTACATTGGTTCAAAGCCTACTGAGGTAAAAGTCACAGGCTCTGTAGTGAATGTGAAAGTGGCTGATGGCACCACCAACCTCGATGAGGTGGTTGTAACCGCTCTCGGTATCAAGAAAGACAAAAAATCGCTCGGCTATGCTGTTGACGACCTTAGCAGCGAAGAACTGATGCGTAACAAGAGCACCAACGCCATCAACTCACTTTCAGGTAAAATTGCGGGTGTTAACATCACCCAATCCTCTGGTGCAGCTGGCGCTGGCTCACAAATCATTCTCCGTGGTGGTACATCAGGTTCTGAAAACCGCGACAACCAACCTCTCTTCGTTGTTGACGGTATTATTTACGATAACTCTTCTACCGTGGTTGGTAACTCTGCATTCGATGGTTCGATGGCTTCTGCTACCACTTCTTCTAACCGTGTGATGGATATCAACCCTGAAGATATCGAGAACATGTCGGTGCTGAAAGGCCCTGCCGCTTCTGCACTTTACGGTTCTCGCGCTGCTAACGGTGTGGTAATTATCACCACCAAGAAAGGTAAAGAAGGCTCTGTGGAAGTGAACCTCAGCGCTAAGTACATCAGCTCATGGTGCAAAGACCTTCCTGAAACCCAAAAGACTTTCCGTCGTGGTTACATGGAAGAAATTCGCACCGATGGCAATTACAAGCGTGTCTTCAACGAATTCTCTTACAACTCTTGGGGCGAACAATACGGCTCTGACGTTGCCACTTACGACAACATCGGCAACTTCTTCCAGACCGGTGGCGTTTGGGACACCAACCTTAGTGTTTCGGGTGGTACAAAGAACGGCTCATTCTACTTGAGCGGCTCTTACTACGACCAAGACGGTGTGGTTCCAACCACAGGTTACACCAAGACCACTTTCCGCTTCAATGGCGAACAAAAGTTCAAGATGTTCACATTCGGTGCCAACGCTGCTTACAGTAGCGCACGCACTACCCGTACCCTTACCGGTGCAGCTCTCTATGGCTCAAGCGGTACAGGTGCCCTCTATGGCGTGTACAACTGGTCACCAACCGACGACATGACCCACTATCTGAATGAAGATGGCACACGTTATCGTATGTTTGGCGACCGTCTCGACCCTTGGGACGAACGCGACAACCCATACTGGATTGTGAACAAGAACAAGATGACCGATAACACCGACCGCTTTACAGGTAACTTCAGCGTGAAGGCCGACATCACCGACTGGTGGTGGGTAAGCTATCGCATGGGTGTGGACACTTACACTCAGGATGCTTCTAACCGCATCGCTCCTAACGGTGCTATCAAGCAAGTGTGGCAAAAGGGTATGATGAGCGACAACGACCTCCGTTACCGCTACCTCTCAACCAACTTGATGACCAACATCAACAAGCAATTCGGTGACTTCAACCTCAACTTGATGCTCGGTACTTCAACCGACTACACAAGAATTAAGCGCAACTACAAGATTGCCTACAACTTCGCAGTTCCTGAATTCTACTCTTACGACAACGTAAGCAACACCGACCGCAACTTCTCTTACTTCATGTCGAAGAAGCGCCTCGTGGGTGTGTTTGGTGAATTCCGTGCCGACTGGCGTAACGCAATCTTCTTCACCGTTACCGGCCGTAATGACTGGACTTCAACCCTTCCTCTCGACAACCGTTCTTACTTCTATCCATCAGTGAGTGGTGCTATCGCATTCACCGAACTTATGGGTGAGGCTCGTCCTGAATGGCTGAGCTTCGGTAAGGTGCGTGCAAGCTGGGCTGAAGTAGGTAAAGATACCGGTGCTTATGAAACCAACACCGAACTCTGGCCAGTTCACACTTATCTCAACGATGCAGTGTCGGTAGGTAACAGCTGGACTCGTGGTAACCCAGTGCTCAAACCAGAAAAATCTCGCTCATGGGAAGTTGGTTTGGAATTGCGCTTTATCCAAAACCGCTTGAAATTCGACATCGCTTACTACCAAAACAACTCATTCAACCAGATTCTTAGCCCACGTGGACCTCAATCTACTGGCTACATCTTCTGCTCAATCAACGCAGGTAACGTTTACAACAAGGGTCTTGAAATCAGCCTCAGCGGCACTCCTATCAAGACTGGTGACTTCACTTGGGAAACTGGCATCAACGTAGCCGGCAACCGTGGTACAATGGACGGACTTCCTAAGGGTATGGAATTCATGTACGTGACCGACGTTCAATATGCAGGTGCTAAGGCTTGCTCTATCTCTGGCGGCAACTTCATGGCAATCTCTGGTACTGAATGGAAGCGCAACGAAGAAGGTAAGCTCGTTCTCGACAAGAACGGTTTCCCAACCGACGGTAAGACCACTCTCGAAGTTGGTAACCGTGAAGCTAAGTTCACTGGTGGTTGGAACAATACCTTCACTTACAAGAACTTCACCCTCAACATGCTTTGGGAATTCCGTGTAGGTGGTGATGTGTTCAACGGCACCAAGTATGCAATGACAATGAGCGGTGTAAGCAAGTGGTCAGGCGAATTCCGTCAGCAACCTCTCACCATCTCAGGTGTTGACGCTGATGGCAAGGATGTGACTCACACTTGGGAACCAGGTAAGATCTACACCTTCAACGACCTCCCAACCGACGGTGCTTCAATCATCGAAGGCTACTACACTGGCGCTTACAACTACGAGACCCGCAACTGGATCACTAAGGTGAACAGCCTCCGTCTGCGCACCATCTCTCTTGGCTACGATGTGCCAAAGGATTGGCTCGTTAAGAACATCAAGTTTGTGAAGCGTGCAACCTTCACCTTCACCGCCAACAACCTCCTTCTCTTCACCAACTACGACGGTGACCCAGAAGTGGCTGCTGCTGGTGCTGGTCGTGGTGGTTCTTCTTCAGTTGGTTTCGACTACTGCGGTGTACCTGCCACTTCAAGCGTAGCATTCGGTGTGAACTTGACTTTCTAAACAATTTAAGAAAAACCTATAATTGTTAAACCCCAATATAAACCATATATAATATGAAATTAATCAAATCTATTATACTGTGTGGTATGGGTGCTGCGGCACTGGGATTGACCTCTTGCAACGACTGGCTTGATGTGAATACCAACCCAAATATCCCAACTGCAGAAGCTGCAAAATACGAACAGCGTCTCGCCCACATCCAGTTCTATACTAATGACGCTTACATGTTTGCAAGCTGGCGTAGCAATATGGCTTGCGGTGACTGGACTCGCAACGTAGGCGGCGGTACCTACTTCAACATGTCGGTATGGTACCCAACAGATGGTATCGTGACCACTTCTTACCAATGGTGGTTCGTAGGTGCTTATGCTAATGTGCCCGATATGATTGCCAAGGCCAACGCTGCCGGCAACAAGCAATTCGAAGGCGCTGGCTACCTCATCAAGGCTTACGGCAACATGCTGATGACCGACCTTTATGGTGAAATGCCTTACACCGAAGCTGCAGGCGCTAACGCACTTCCTAAGTACGACACCGGCAAGACCATCTTCATGGGCTGCTTGGCCGACATCGACAAGGCTATCGAACTGCTCGAAGCTGGTAGAAACCAAGCTGCAGAGCACCCAACTCTCCCAACCCTCGCTGCTAACGACTCTTGGAACAATGGCGACATCGACAAGTGGATTAAACTTGCTCACTTGCTTAAGGCTCGCTTCATGCTCCACCTCAGCAAGAAGGCTTCTGGCAGCTACCTTGATGGCAAATACGATGCTGAAGGCATTCTCGCCGAACTCGACAAGGCAATGCAAAGCAATGCCGACAACACCGTTATCAACCACACCGACAACAACTCTACCAGCCACGACGTGCTTGGTTGGGACGAACCAGTTGACTACAGCGCTCTCTACTCAGTATCAGGTATGAACTCTGGCTACATGATTACTAAGATGTACTACGACAACCTCACCAACTTCGCAGGTTGCGGCATCGAAGATCCACGTGCCGATAAGATCATTCCATGGGCTGTTTCAAGAAAGTCGGCCGACACTCCTGCTGAAATCAAGTGGCAAGGTGAATGGCGCCGTTCTTTGGGTCTCGACCTCGCTTCTAACATCAACAGCGAAGGTGGTCCAATCCGTGCATCTTGGGACAAGGAAAAACAAGGCTTCTACATCGACAGCGACAACGCTGCTCGCTTGGGCGACACCGTTTACGTAGAGCAAACCAGCTCTTCAAAGGGTTATGCTAAGAATCCTGACCTTTACTACTATCGTGGTGGCGTTACTCAACCTAACTCTCGCGAATCAGGCACATTCTACACCCGCGTATCTTCTCCAACCTACGTAGGTACGTATGCAGAAGTTTGCTTCATCCGCGCGGAAGTGCTCTTCAACCTTGGCAGAAAAGCTGAAGCTTACGACGCTTACAAGAAGGGCGTGAAGGCAAGCATGGAACTCATGAACGAAAAGCTCGCTAAATGGTGCAGCGAAGATGAAAACCTCAAAAAGTGCCCATCTTTCACTGTAATCCCTGCTGCTGACATCGACAACTACGTGAACAACGCTCTCGGTACAGCTGGCGACATCACCCTCGGCAAGATTATGACTCAAAAGCGTATCGCTATGTTCTTCTCAATGGAAACTTGGAACGACATGCGCCGTTACGACTACAATCCAGAAATCTTCCTCGGATGGAAAATGCCTGCTTACCACAAGACTCTCGTAGATGCTATGATGGCTATTCCAGAAGGCAAGCAATTCCGCCGCTGGCGTCAATGCTCACACGAGCTCGACTACAACTCCGACAACCTCCAGGCAATTGGCGCACAAGTGCCAGGTGCCGACATGTCGCTCAAAGGTGGCTGGAACAAGGCCGACGACGTTTGGACAATCCCAGTATGGTGGGATAGCGACCAAGAATAAAACATTCTGACACTCGATGATAATTAGCGCCGGGGCTTCAAGCCTCGGCGCTTTTTTTGTGGCCTATGAGGCGGTAGAGGGCGCATAGATTATCCCAAATCGGTCATTAGGCCGTGTAGGGATTTTATAGATTACTTCTTGCGTTCTTTTGGCTTTTATAAGATGCCTTTCGCTTGTTTTTAATTCGTAATAGCTCGCTATCACTCATTAAAAGACAAGCGAAATCCATTCTTCTAAAATTCCGAAATACCACAAGCCCTAATGACTGATTTGGGATTATAGAATGTGGGCGAATTACCCAATCGAATCAAAAACCATTCGCCTTTTTACTGCGAAAAAACATTATTATAGTAGGAGTGTGTCAAATCGCCAAAAATGACAGCGTCATAGCGTAGGGACATGCCTTTGGCATGTTTCCAAGGCGTTGACACATTGCGGATTGCATCGAAACATGCCGAAGGCATGTCCCTACGTTACGATGAATCGCTAATATCTAACTTCTAATTTCTAATTTCCCACTGTGGTTGGTGCGTTAAATTTGTTTAATGGAGGGAGGGGGAAATTGGGCGATTTCGGGTGATTTTGGGATAAAATTTGGGGAAAGTTTAAAAATAATTGGCAAAAAATTTGCGTATGTGTGAAAAAAGTTAAAAATTTGCATCGGCAAAGCTATGCTATGCCATAGAGTGAATTATCGAGATTTATTAACTATACTATTAACTACCAACTTACAAAGACATTAGCGTATGAAAAAGCAATGTGTATTGTTGACAGCGTTAGTATTAGCATGTGGCGTTCCTGCATCTTTCTCTACAGGAAGTAGCGTGGGCTTTACAGCTATGGCGCAGAGCAACGGTAAAGTTTCTGGTGTCGTGAAAGACGCCGATGGTGAACCGCTTATTGGCGTTACTGTAAGAGTGAAAGGCACTCAACGTGGTACAGTAACCGATATTAACGGTAACTATTCTATTCAAGCATCAAAGAATCAGACTTTGGTGTTTTCTTATGTAGGCTTCAAAGCAACTGAAGTTTCGGCTGCCAATGCTGCCAACGTGGTGATGAACAACGACGGCTTAAAGCTCGACGAAGTGGTAATCACCGGTGAATTTGGTATGAAGCGTGTGGCTCGCGCAGTAGGTTCGTCGGCTCAAAATGTGAAGGCTGTCGATATTACTGAATCTGGCCGTACCGACTTCATCTCAGCTCTCCAAGGTCGTGTGTCGGGTATGACCGTGACCTCTTCAGGTGGTGCTCCAGGTGCTTCTACTTCTGTAGTGCTCCGTAGTGCAACCTCTCTTTCTGGTAACAACCAACCACTTTATGTGATTGACGGTGTGCCAATGAACAACAGCTCATTCAACGCAACCAGCATCCTCGCTGGTGGTGAAGACTTCACTGGCTTGAACGTTCGCTCTACCGACTACTCTTCTCGTGGTAACGACTTCAACCCTGAAGATATCGAAAGCATGACCGTGCTGAAGGGTGCTGCTGCTGCCGCTCTTTATGGTTCTGACGCATCAAACGGTGCGATTATCATTACCACTAAGAAAGGTCGCAACGGTAAGGCTCGCGTCACTTACAGCAACCAGTTCTCATGGTCGAAGGCTTACGGTTGGCCAAAAATTCAACAAAAGTATGCCAACGGTGTTTACGGCACAACCAACTACTACTACACTGAACAAAACGGTGCTGAATACGATGGTTCAATCCCAACCTACGACAACGCCGCTGCTCTGCTTCAAACAGGTTTCATGCACAAGCACAACCTGTCTGTGGAAGCGGGTAACGAAAAGATGTCGGTTCGCGCCAGTGCTTCTTTCTTCGACCAGACCGGTGTGATCAAGACCACCGACCTGAAGCGTACCAACCTCTCTCTCGCCGGTAAGGCAGAAGTGGCTAAGTGGCTCAAATTCGAAGGAAGCATCCAATATGTGAACCAAAAGAACCACAAGGCACTCCGTGGTTTGAATGGCCCTATCCGCCAGGCTTACAAGTGGCCCCAAGTTGACGACATGTCGAACTACGTGGCAGCAGACGGCGCGCACATGCGTTATCCTAACTATTACACCGATACAGACCTCTTGAACCCATTGTTCGGCCTTTACAAAAACCTCAACTACGACGTGACTGACCGCTTTATCAGCGCATTCTCTGTCAACATCGTGCCATTCGAACACACATTCGTGCGCGCACAATTTGGTTGGGACGTTTCAACTTCAGCTTACGAATATGGTTCTCACCCTTACTACAGGTCAAGCAACCAAGAAGTGAACGACGCAAATAACTCAGGTGTATATTCACTTTCTAAATACAACACCAACGACCCAACTATCAATGTGCTCGCTGGCTACAACAACGACTTCCTTGATGGCAAACTCACCGTGGGTGCTCAACTTGGTTACCACCAACTTGAAAATGGTGTATCTTCACTCTCATCTTCTGGTAGCAACTTCAAGGTGATTGAATTCTACTCAATCAACAACTGTACTGAATCTACCGTAAAGAGCTCTAAGCGCACCACCAAGCGTCGCCTCCAGGCTGTGTCAGGTCAATTGGAACTTGGATGGAACAACATGGCGTTCCTTACCGGACGTTTCCGTAACGACTGGTCGTCAACTCTTCCAACCGAAAACAACTCATTCTTCTATCCAGCATTGGAAGCCTCTGTAGTGCTCACCGAAATCGGTGGCTTGAAGAACATCGGTTGGATGAACTACTTGAAGCTCCGTGGCGCTATCGCACAGGTAGGTAAGGATGCTCCTGCTCTCTCAATCGACCCAGAACTTGAACCAACTGGCCTCGTGGGTGGTGGTTACAAGTATGGTTACACCGGTCCTAACAAGAACTTGAAGCCTGAAATGACCACTTCTTATGAAATTGGTTTGGAAGGCCGCTTCTGGGACGATCGCGTGAACGCCGACTTCACAATGTTCCGCACTCACTGTGCCGACCAGATTGTGACCGGTTTCCGTATGTCGTATGCTACCGGTTTCGTGCTCAACAACATGAACGTTGGTACATTCAACACTTGGGGTTGGGAAGGTCACGTCGACGTTGACGTGCTCAAGGGCAAGGATTTCCGCTGGAACGTGGGTGTGAACCTCTCACACACTGGCTCTGAAATCGTTGAACTTCCTGCAAACTTGAAGGAATACTACAACGCTTACACTTGGAACTCTGGTAACATCCGTAACGGTGTGATGATGGGTCACCCAATCACCACCGTAACTGGCCGTGGCTACGACCGCAACAAAAATGGCGACATCCTTATCAGCCCAACCTCTGGTCTGCCACTCACAAGCGCTGACTGGAGCGTGCTCGGTAACCGTGAACCTAAGCTCCGCTTCGGTCTCACCACCAGCCTCAGCTATAAGAACTTCCGCCTCAACGCTATGTTCCAAGGCCGCTACCACGCCGACGTAGTGAACGCTACTATTCGCGAAATGACAGGCAATGGCTTGAGCGAATTCTCAGTTGCTAACCGCGAAAGTGGCTCACACGTGTTCAAGGGCGTGCTTAAGGACGGTAACGAAAACACCGACCACCCAACAATCAACACTATCGCTGTTGACTTCGACAAGGTGCGCTACGCAGGTGGCGATGAAGACTGGATCCAACACAAAATCAACTATATCCGTTGCCAAGAATTGCGTTTGGCTTACATCGTGCCTTCTGCATGGTTGGCTAAGATTACCAACAACACTATCAGCAACGCCACTATCTATGTGTCGGGCAACGACTTGTTCACAATCACTAACTACACTGGTATCGACGTGGCTGGTAACACCATGAGTGCAGCTGCTGGTGGTACAGGTGGTGAAGGTTACGACAGCTGGTCACTCCCAAGCCCTCGTACTTATACTGTAGGTTTGAGCGTAACATTCTAATTTCTTAGTGAACATTAATAAAACTCACCAATTATGAAAAAGAATAAATTTTTATATATCATTGCCACTATCATGATGGCGCTCTCAACCACAAGTTGTGATGATTTTCTTGATGTGAACAAGAATACCGATGCGCCTGACTATGTGGAAGGATACCTCTACCTTGCAGGTATTCAACAAGCGTACTACGGCATCTACTTCGACCTCCGTGCGCTCTGCCCACTCACTCAAATGATGGGTACATCATCTTACGTCAATTTCGCCAACAACTACTACAGCAAGGCAAGCGATGCCGGTGGTGAAGCATGGCGTATGGTGTACTGGAATCAAGGTATGAACCTTGAAAACATGATCAATCAGAGCGAAGCTGCTGAAAACTGGACCCTCGCCGGTATCGGTTACGCTATCAAGGCTTACTCTTGGGACTTCCTCACCAAGGTGAACGGTGAAGCTCCTATGAAACAGGCTTTCGTGCCTGGTTTGCTCTCTCACGAATACGACTATCAAGATGCTATCTACGACCAAGTGCGTGTTTGGGCTAAGAAGGCTATTGAATGTCTGGAAAAGGAAGACAAGACCAACTATGGTACCCGTATCTCGCAAAACGACTACATCTACGGTGGCGACAAGGCTAAGTGGATTAAATTCGCTTACGCAGTGATTGCCCGTAACCTCGCTTCTCTCACCAACAAGAACGACTTCAAGCAAAAATACTACGATGAATTCATCGACGCTTGCAACAAGGCGTTCGCAAGCAACGACGACAACGCTCTCGTGAAAATCACTGGTGGAGGTGCTGATGCAGCTCAAAGCTCTTACAACAACTTCTGGGGCCCATACCGTGGCAACCTCTCAAACAGCTACTGGCAGCACGACTTCGCTGTGCAGACTATGACAGGTACAATGCCAATCTACAACGAAGAAGGCAACAAGATTACTCACACCATCATCGTGAAGAACGATAAGGGCGAAGATGTGGAACAAACTCACCCACGCTTCCCTTACGAGCTTGCTGAAAAGCAAATCATTTGCGACACTTTGGAAGAGGTAGGTCACTTCGACCCACGTCCATTGTTGAAGCTCGGTACTGCAAGCGGTAACGATACTACTGGCGTGAAGGATCCAAAATTGTTCCGCAAATACTACTTCAAGGGCTCAGGCTTCACCAGCGCAACTGGTCCTATCGGTCAGGCAGAAAACTTCTGGGGCCGTACCGAGGCTGTCACTGATGCTAAGGACGGTGAAGGCCGCTGGCTCTACAGCAATGGTGCTCCTTACGTGCTCACCACTTATGCTGAACTGCTCTTCGACCTCGCTGAAGTGCAATTCAAGTATGGCAGCAAGGCTGATGCATTCGAAACTTGGAAGAAGGCTATCGCCGCCGATATGGAATTCTCTGCTAAGTACATTCAGAAAGAATCGCTCGTGACTGTAGGCGGCAAGGTTTATCACCAAGGCGACAAGGTGGATCAAGCCACATTCAAGGCTATGGCTCAAGAATACCTCAACGGCCCATTCGTGGCAGGCCTTCCAATGAGCGAATTCAGCCTCTCACACATCATGATGCAGAAGTACATCGCCCTCTTCCCATGGGGTGCTTCTGAAGTGTGGGTTGACCTCCGTAAGTATCACTACGATATTGCTTACACTGGCGACGTGCCAAGCTTCGGCAATGGTTGGGACAAGACTCTCATCAACCAAAAGCGCGACGACGACGCTACAAAGGTTTACAAGGGCTTCTACCTCGCTCCTGCTAATGTACAGGGTCGCCGTAGTGCTTACAATGAGAAAAACAACGGTGCTCCTTGCTACCGTCTGCGTCCACGCTACAACTCAGAGTATATGTGGAACCTCAACAACCTGAAGGCTTTGAAGCCAATCCCAGGCGATGCCGACGATTACCAGTGCTCAATTCCTTGGTTTGCATACCCAGGCGATATGCCTAAATAATTTTAAACCCACTTTTAAATTATTTGAATTATGAAATTTTTAAAATATATCAGCATCTGTCTGCTCGCAGTGATTGCCGCATCATGCAGCAAGGAAGATATCAAATATCCAATTGAAGATGTCGATCCAAGCCAGGCTCAAATCCAAGTGGCATATATGTGCCCCAAGGCTTCGATTGCAGCAAATTACATCTATACCGTGGTGATCAACGGTCAGAAGTACTCAAACAATGGTTCTTCTTTCCTCGTCACTTACAACTATGTGCCAAGCGGAGGCGTTGGCTTGTTCTACGTGGTTAAGGCTGGTGAAGTTTCTATCCAGTTCCTTGATAAGGATAACAAAGAGGTGTATAACCAAAAAGTGACCGTGGCAGAAGGTTCACGCCAGATGGTAGTGGTTTACGACTTCGCTAAGGCTCCAGCTGTGGTTCCTACTAAAGACCCTCTGAAGTTCCCAGGCGTTAGCGCTACTGGCGACAAGTGCAGCGTTCGTCTTTACAACTTCTTGTTCGAATCAGAAGGCGTTCCTATGACCGACAAGATTCAACTCGGTATTCAAAACGCCGAAACTAACGACTACGAACCAGTAGGCACCCCAATCGCATTTGGTGAAGCTACCGATTTCATTCCTGTTGATATCGACAAAGAGGGTCCTGGCGGTTCTGGCTTTAATACATCAGGTAACCAAAAGCGCTACTTGTCTCTCTATCGCATTGACGGTCAAACTGGCGAAAACAAGGGTCAAATCCAATATACTAATTCAAATGGCTCAGTGGTACCATATACTGGCTCAAAGACATGGTATATAGGTCGTGGTTACCTTGAGTTTATGCGCGGTGTGCTCGACAACAAGAGTTTCTCTGTTTCTATGACAGAGTTCGTGGCTCAATAATCCTCAAGATTTAGTTATTTAAAACTATAATCCCCACAGGGGCTCAGCATCACCGCTGAGCCCCTTTTTTCGCCCCCACACAAAAGCCGAAGTGGGGATTTTGGTGCGGATTTTTGAATTTGTGGTGTGTATTCGCTTATTTCTCCGTAAAAATCACTAATTTTGCCTGATGATGGATACTTTGTCTACAAATTCGCTTATTATAGTGCTGGTCACTATGCTGCTGTCGGCTTTCTTTTCTGGCACGGAACTCGCTTTTGTGTCGGCAAATAAGGTGAGACTTGAAATCGACACCCAAAAGGGTGGGTTGGTCAACCGCATTATCAATATGTTTTACAATAATAGTGAGGTGTTTATTTCCACTATGCTTGTGGGCAATAATGTGGTGAATGTGGTGTATAGTATGGCTATGGCGAGCCTGATTGGTGCGCCTATTTATGAGATGCTCGGTGAAAACGAGTTCCTGCAACTGCTGGTGCTCACCATCATCAGCACCGTGATTATCCTTATCACCGGCGAATTTTTGCCAAAGACGCTGTTTCGCATCAACCCCAATGCGTCGTTGCGCATGGTATCGCTGCCGCTGTTTCTGTTCTACTGCATTCTTTATCCGCTCTCTCGCTTCACCGAAATGCTCTCGCAACTGCTGATGCGAATGTTTGGCGTGAAAATCGACAAGGAGAAGATGGACCGCCTCACGGTGGAGGAACTGGATGCGTATCTGCAAGAGACCATTGACAAGCGCGAGGACGAGAACGAAGAGGTGGAGCGCGAGGTGAAAATCTTTGAAAACGCCCTCGACTTCAGCGACACCCACTTGCGCGACTGTATGGTGCCACGCAACGAGATTGTGGCGGTGGACATCAACGAGACCGACCGCGACGGACTGGTGGAGATTTTCTCCAAGACTGGTTTGAGCAAGCTTGTGGTGTATCACGACGACATCGACAATGTGCTCGGCTTCATTTCGGTGAGCGAACTTTTCGTGACCGATGTGAACTGGAAGGAGCAGATGAAGCCGGTGCTTTTCGCCCCCGAAACCATGCTTGCGAAGAATATGATGCAGAGCCTGCTCAAAGAGCGTCGCTCGATGGCGATTGTGGTGGATGAGTTTGGCGGCACCAGCGGTATGGTGACGCTGGAGGACTTGGTGGAGGAAATCTTCGGCGACATTCAAGACGAGCACGACCACAACAAACTGGTGGCGCGCAAGGTGAATGAGAGCACTTTCGAGTTCTCTGGGCGTATGGAGATAGAGGAGATCAACGAGGCGTATCACCTCGACATTCCCGAAAGCGACGACTATCAGACCATTGCCGGACTGCTGCTCAACCACCTCGGTGCTATCCCCAACGAGGGCGACACCATCGACTTCGGCGCATTCAAAGTGTCGGTGCTCAAGAAGAGTGGCGCACGCGTGGAACTGGTGCGTGTGGTGGTTACCAATGTTGAAAAAGAATAACTATAATCAAAAGTATATATGCAGAAAATTGTATTGCTCAACACGCTCCCCGCTGTATTTGCCGGCCGTGAGGAAGACTGCAGCGAGGTGTGGCTCCGCAATGTGGAGTTTGAGCGTGGGAAGCACTATCTCATATCCGCCGAGAGCGGAACAGGCAAGTCGAGCCTCTGTAGCTACATCTACGGCTACCGCATCGACTATTCGGGCGTGATGCAGTTCGACGGCACTGACATTCGCACCCTCAGCGTGGAGCAATGGTGCGATGTGCGCAAAAATCACATTGCCTATCTGCCGCAGGATTTGCGACTTTTCCCTGAACTTACAGCAATCGAAAACATTCAACTCAAAAATCGGTTGACCAATTTCAAGACCGAGAAAGAGATTATATCCTACTTCGAGCGACTGGGCATACCAGAAAAGGTGAACAGCCCCGTGGGCAAACTCTCGATAGGGCAGCAGCAGCGTGTGGCTATTATCCGTGCGCTGTGCCAGCCTGCCGACTTCATCTTGCTCGATGAGCCGGTGAGCCACCTCGACGAGGCCAACAATGCCATCGTGGCGCAGATGGTGACCGAGGAGGCGGCACGACAAGGCGCTGGCGTGATCAGTACCAGCGTGGGAAATAATGTGAAAATCAGCGTGGATAAGGAGTTGAAGTTATGAAAAAAGGATTGATGTGGAAATTGTTGCGTCAGCATATCAGCAAGATGCAACTTGTGGGCTTCTCGGTGGCAAACCTTGTGGGGCTCACTATCGTGATACTCGCCGTGCAGTTTTACAGCGATGTGCTGCCGGTGTTCAACGACCAGGAGAGTTTTATCAGCAAGGATTATCTGATTATTTCGCGCAACCTCACCAGCGCAGGCGCGCTGATGGGCGGCACCTCCGAATTTTCCGACGACGACATCGCCGACATCAAGGCGCAGCCGTGGTGCCGCAAGGTGGCTCCGTTTGTGAACAGTGAGTTTGGTATCACCGCCAGCATCGGAGTGGACGCCACCCACGCCATGCGCACGCAGTTCTTCTTCGAGAGCATCCCGAATGAGTTTATTGATGTTGACCCTTCGTGGAAGTTCGACCCCGCCAATCCTACCGTGCCGGTGATTATGAGCCGCGACTACCTGTCGCTCTACAATTTCGGCTTTGCCGCAGCGCAGGGAATGCCGAAAATCAGCGAGGGCGAGGCATCGAGTGTGCCGCTCATGTTCAATCTGTCGGGCAACGGCTTCCGTGATGATGTGCGAGGCCGCATCGTGGGCTTTAGCAACCGTCTGAACACGATAATCGTGCCAGAGGAGTTCATGACTTGGGCTAACAAGAAATATGGCCAGGGCGGCGCTTTGAAGCCTCTACGCTTAATTATAGAGGTGAACAGACCTGGCGACCCGAAAATTCAGCAATATATGGACGAACACAACTATAACATAGCGGGCGACAAGACCAATTCGGGCAAGACCTACTACTTCCTCACTGTGATTGTGTCGATTGTGGTGATTGTGGGCGTGCTCATCAGTCTGCTCTCGTTCTTCGTGCTGATGCTCAGCATCTACCTGCTTTTGCAGAAAAACACCAAGAAACTGCAAGACCTGCTCATGCTCGGTTATTCGCCAGCTGAAGTGTCGAAACCCTACATCAAGATGGTGCTGTTTATCAACGCCGCGGTGCTCGTCGCCTCGCTCGTACTCATGTTCATTGCCCGCGCCTCCTATATGGTCATGCTCAGCGGTTTAGGCACCAAGGGTGGCACCATAGTGGCATCAATCGTGGTGGCTGTGCTCATCATGGGCACAATCACCACCGGCAACATCATCGCCATCCGCCGCAAAATCCAATCCCTCTGGCTCCAATCCTAACCCCACAGTCCAGGAGCACCAAAGGAGGAAAGCATGTGGCGTGTAAAAATAACATCATAACGTAGGGACATGCCTTCGGCATGTTTCAATACAATCAGCATAGTATCAACGCCTTGGGTGTGTGCCTTTTTTGCACACACCCAAGGCGTTGTCGTGTTAGAAAGATTTTGCACGCCCTTTATTTCGCTTACCCGAACAAAATTACAGTAGCCCTTATCTGGAATAATTCCATATAACAAAAAAAACCGCATCGAAACGATATCGTAACCACTACAATATCAGATATTAAGTAAGGTTGTAACCAAAAGAACCGTCCCTTTGGTTTGCCTTTGGTTTGTGGGTGTGTGCGTTTGGTTTATATGGTTAGTAGTCTGATTTCGGCATTTGTGAAGGAGGGGATTTCGTGGTAGTCGCATTTGAGGTGGTGGGCGAACATGTTTCTGGCAAACTGGCCGTGGGTGACTACGATGATGGTGTCGGTGGCGTATTTTTCGGCGAGATGACGTAGGGCGTTGCCGGCGCGCTGGAGGATTTCCTTGTCGGTCTCTGCGCTGCTGTCGGGGAAACGCCATATACCGTCAATCTTGTACTTCTCGGTTGCCTCCGCGACCGCCATGCCCGTGTAGATGCCCCAATCGCGCTCGCGCAGTTCTTTCATGGGGGTGATGGGGAGGTGCAGACGCTCTGCGATGATGTGGGCGGAATCCATGGCACGCTTCAGGTCGCTCGAAACGATGCACTTAAATTCCACGCCAGCCTCCGCCAGACGCTCTGCCGTTTTCCGCACTTGCTCTTTGCCTTGCTCGGTGAGGTTGCCGGGCAGATGCCCTTGCAAAATGGCTTGCATATTTTCTTCCGTTTGTCCGTGTCTTACGATGTAAAGTGTCATATTAATCTATTTCTGTGAATCGGTTGAATATTTTGCCGTCTCTCGTCACTTTCCCGAAAAACATCTTTTCGGGCCGCACCCAGTAGGCCTCGTCGCCATAAAGGGCTTGATAAACCACCATGCGCTCCAGTGTTTCGGAATCGAAGGCGGAGCGAACGAACCTGTATTTCCCGCCTTTGAAGTGCTGGAACAGCCTTTCATCCTTCTTAGGATATGCCTTCATGAGTTTCTCTGCCAATGGCGCGTACCATGTCTTCACCTCCGCTGGCGTGGGTGTGTGTCCGCCAGGAAAGTGGAAGATGTGGCTGTAATGCTCCGAGAAAAGAGGGGAGAAGTGGGCAATGGGGTCGTTGTCGCCAAAAAGTCCCCAAACGCGCTCCCTGTAATATGGAGAGCAGCAGTCGAACTGCACGGCTTCAAGTTCGGCAAACTCCTTGATTAACGCCTCGTCGATCACCAGTCGCTGATTGCCGTCCGTTCGGGGAGCCTTGTATTGATGCTCGCCGACGCGCTCCTTCAGAAACTCCGTCATCTTGAAATACGGATTGCCCAGCAGGGCAGGCACGCCCACCACAGGAGCCAGCATCTGTGCAAGAAACGCACCGCAACTATTGCCAATCAGCAAGTCGGGGCACTCCTTGTCGATAATCTTCCGGACCAACTTCAGTGCCTCCTTCGGGTGGCGAGGCAAATCGGGAGTCAGCACCACCGCCTTCCCATCAAAAGCCTCGCGCAAAGCCACCGCCATAGCGCAACTCCCCGAAGCAAAAAAACCATGCAAAAAAACGATCCTCTCCATCATCCTTCCAAATTTGTGTTTCAATAAAAATCCCAAACTTCCCCACAAAGTTACAAAATCCCCCCACCAAACCCAACAAAAAAGGCAATCCTTTTAGAGATGGCAGCAATTCGCAGGAAAAATAGTAGAAATTTGAATTTTTTTTGGGAGATGTGCAGATTGGTTGCACAGATGTGTTGTAAATTTGCACTCGAAATAGAATTTTAGGTGCATCGAGAGTACCCCGTGGATGAATGGGGGATGCCAACCGAGCCTGCACACATGGAGCCGCGGTGGAAAAGGAAAGATGCGAATGTTTAATCATTAAAATATTAGAAGTTATGTGTAAATCTCAGTTTTCAATTAGTCTTTTGAATGGTAACGAACTGGTTTGTTACCCTAAGAGTGTTCAACCACAATCAATCCAAGCCGATGGTCTTGAAATCGACACCACTGGCAAGTATTTTGGCACCACTAAGCCGCATAATGTGCAGCCGCAGGTGGAGAGCGACGCAGAGGAGGCCAATCGGGAGTTTTTCCTGGAGCACGCTTTTTTCTTTTTCAGGAATGCCGAGAAGATTATGAGCGATAGCCGAATGTTTCTCGCGCCTGTGCCTATTGTGAATGGCATTGCCTACTCTGGCACCGCAGGGTTCACGAATCCCACTTTGGGCGTGTTTGTTGAGTGGTGGCTCAACTGCGAGACCGACGTTACGCATGACCATAGTGGGAAAGAGGCGTTGTGCTACGCCATTGCCGGCAGTCCGCTGACGGGAATCAACGGGTGTGGCTGCGTATATCCCGATGGCACCACGGAGAGGATAGTGTTCGCTAAGTTCTCGAATGTGTGGCGCACTTTTGTGCAAATCAACCAGCGCTACACCGAAGCAAAGCAAATTGCCGAGGCTTACTCTCTGCAGGAGGTGTATGATAAGTTGAAATGATGCTGTGGTTTAACCCAAATCGGTCATTAGGCCGTGTAGGGATTTTATAGATTACTTCTTGCGGTCTTTCGGCTTTTATAAGATGCCTTTCGCTTGTTTTTAA
>ERZ779888.1061-NODE-1061-length-28955-cov-16.183772_pt1 | contig 28955 bp, 28 predicted proteins | sample MGYA00511245_ERZ779888 | MGnify/ENA primary metagenome ERZ779888 (study PRJEB29588, sample SAMEA2155255) | human gut metagenome | biome: human gut; feature: human-associated habitat; material: faeces | place: Denmark | collected 2008/2010 ...
ACACTTTTTTTGTCCGATAGTATAGAAAATGTCAGAACAAGTCTTGACTATTACATTTTAATTAGCCTCAAAACTACTTCAGGACGGCTCAAATCTCATCAACCGTTATAGCGTTTAAAGTTCTCAGCCTGCTCCAAAATCTCTTTATATACCTCATCGTTTGTCACGGGAGGATAACCATATTCTGCCAAAACGAGTATCAAATCCATTTTAAGCTCGGCCTTTATGTCATCTCTGGCCGCCCAGTCCGTGTACTTGGATTTGTCCTCCACAATCTTCTTGATCGCCGCAGCCAGCTGAAGCATTTTATCCTTTGGATATTCGAACCCGAACTGTTTGGCTATCGCCTCAAGAATATCATAGAAGGCCTTCTCTTCATAACTGATTTCCAAATTCAGGAACGATCTCTTCTCCTTGTTCAGTTCCTTTAACAAATCGGCCATCTGATTTGCCACCTCAGTCAAGACCTCATCGGCAAAGACGGCACTATCCTTACGGCTGTTGTACTTCTCAACCAACGCATTCAATCGCTTTGAGAAATCGACTCCACGAACCTTGTTCACCTTCTTGAACTCGGTAATCACCGTCTTCAACAAACGCTCCATCAACTTGACCTTCGTATTCGGGAGTTTCAAGCGACTCAGTCGTTCCATATATTCCTCACTCAACACATCCAGATTATCCTTATCGTTCCCAATCTGAATTATCTCCTCCACCCCTTCCGACTGTATGGCCTCCTCAATCATCTCACTGACGCGACGATTCATCTGCGAAGCATCGGGAGATTCGCCCATCGTCAATTTATAGATGATCGAGCGGACACCGCAGAAATAGTGGATCTCTTCACGTTCGGCATCGCTGATCTGATCGCTGTTGCTGCACAAATTGAACGCAGACTTCAACTTTTTGGCGTGCCCCATAAACAGATTCTCCTGCTCTTTGGTGCTTTGCATAAGCTCCGCACCCCGATTCAAACAATCGAGCTGCTCCAAAGGAGTTCCCGTCGTGAAAACCGAATAATCAAACTCACCGAACATGCGCCGAACGATATCCAACTCATCCTTGACCAGCGTAATCGACTGCTCGACATTCTCAACCGAATCCTGACCAAAATCTCCCTGCGCATAGCGTCGCAACGCAATGTTCATATTGTTCTTGATGCCGATGTAGTCCACCACCAGGCCCTTCTCTTTTCCGGGATAGACCCGGTTGACCCGCGAAATGGTCTGCACCAGCGTATGCTGCTGCAAGGGCTTGTCGATGTACATCGTATCGAGACAGTCCACGTCGAAACCCGTTGTCCACATATCGACAACCAGCGCAATCTTGAAATTCGACTTGGGCTTTTTGAATGCTTCGGCATATACCTTACGGTCTTCATCCGTACCCAACAAATCGTACAACGCCGATTCGTCATCCTTGTTGCGGGTCATGATCAGCTTGATCTTTTCGACAGGACGCTCCTGCCCCTCGCCGACATCATTCCCGTCCGAAACCGGTTCCGGCTCGGGTAGTTGCACCCACTCGGGACGCAAGGCAATAATCTTCCGATAGAGGTCAAATGCAATCGTCCGATTCGCGCAGACAAACATGGCCTTCCCCTCCACCGTGCTGCCTTCGGCAACCCGGTTCTCATAGTGGGCAATAAAATCTTCGGCCACCGCCTGCAGACGATCCGCATCCCCAAGAATCCGCTCCATCTTCGTAACGGCCTTCTTGCTCTCCTCAATCTGATATTCGTTTGCCCCCTCCTCGGCGCACTGTTTATAGTACGCTTCTATCTCCTTGAGTTTGGCATGGTCGAGCAATACCTTTGCCGCGCGACCTTCGTAAACAATCCGCCGTGTGATGCCGTCCGCAACCGATTCGGTCATGGTATAGGCATCGACCACCTCGCCGAACACGTCGATTGTAGCATCAATCGGCGTTCCCGTAAAACCGACATAGGTCGCATTCGGCAGCGAATCGTGCAGATACTTGGCAAATCCGTAATTACGCTTGACCCCCTTGTCCGTCTGCCTGACCTGCAACGAAAGATTGGTTTGCGAACGGTGCGCCTCATCGGAAATGCAGATGATGTTGGCCCGCTCCGACAACAGACTCGTATCCTCCGTAAATTTGTGAATGGTGGTGAGGAACACACCACCGCTTGTCCTGCCAGCCAGATGTTCGCGCAGCTTCTCCCGACTCTCCACCTCCACCACGCACTCATCTCCGATAAACCGCTTGGCCGTGCCGAACAGTTTGGACAGCTGGTCGTCCAGATCCGTGCGGTCCGTTATCAGCACGATTGTCGGACTGGCGAACTCCCGGCTCCGCATCAACATCCGCGACAGGAACAACATCGTGATACTCTTTCCGCACCCCGTCGCGCCGAAATAGGTGCCACCTTTGCCATCCCCGTCCGGACGGAGTTTGGAGTGCAGACGGATATTCTCGAACAGCTTGTGCGCGGCAAAGAATTGCGGATAACGACAAACGACCTTCCGTTCATCCTTCGACGAATCCGGGAAAAAGACAAAGTCTTTCAGCACGCTCAACAGCCGCTCCCGCCGGAACAGCCCCTGCATCATCGTCTTCAGCGAGTTGATGCCGTCAAGAGCCCGCTCTTCGGAGTGAACCTTGCGCCAGGCATAGAAAAAGTCGTAGGGAGCGAACAGCGAGCCGTATTTGTTATTCACACCGTCACTGATAACGACAAACGCATTGTATTTGAACAGCTCGGGAATATCCCGCCGATACCTCACCGTCAGCTGCCGATAGGCATCCATGATGGTTGTCTCCTCCTTCACGGCACTTTTGAACTCCAGCACAACCACCGGCAAACCGTTCACATAGACAATCCCGTCGGGAATACGGGTCTCCGCCCCTTTGATCTCCAACTGATTGACAATCCGGAAAATGTTGTTCGACAGACTCTGCCCGCCAAAGTCAATCGGTTCGACATACAAATCGGGCAGCGAGCTGTCATCGCGCTTCAACGAAAACCCCTCCACCATCAGCCGATAGGTGTGCAGATTGTTCTCATACAACGAGAATCCCACGTTGGCGGTGAGTTTGGCCACGACACGCTCGATTTCGAGCGGCGTGATTCCAGCCTCGCCGTAGCGACCGCGGAGATAGGCCCGCAAATCGTCGCACAGCAAGACATCGCTCACCTCCTTGTGAATCTCTTCACCATTTGTATAGATATAACCCTCCTGCTGGAAAAGCTCCATAATGGACATTTCGAGGGCATGTTCGTTGAAGTGGGGCATGGTTATTTATATTTTTTTATGTCGTATAAGCATAAAAGCCTTCTATAATTTGTTGAATTCTGTTTATCAGCGCTTGGAAGATTTTTTAAATATTGCTCAACATCATCTAATTCAAGCTGATTTTTGTCCAAGGCATACATAATTGCAGGATATTTATATGATTCTGCAATATGCTCATCTCCTAATATATCATTTATCTTAGAATGAGAATTCCGATATGCTTTTCTGCGAATATACTGATTGACATTTCTGACTTGAATTCGTTTTAAATGATCTAAATCATTAATTTCATTACATATACGAGAAAATCCATATATCGGGAAATATTGACTTTCTGCAATCGTTTGCTTATTAATCAATGACAACAATGCGGCATTGGATTCTTCTATGATGGTAAAATAATTTTGAGCCAGCTCTTTTATTGTCATAAATTGATACGAAATCGTTTTAGAAGAACCGATCGCCAATATTCTATCACTGTTTTTCAGACTATCAATATCCTCAGTAATCATTACTTTGATAGATCCTCCTGCATATATCTCTTTTACTATTGATTGGACTTTTCTAACATCCATTGCGGATATAGGCAATGTAAGATTTGCTAAAGCCTCATATATAGATATGTAATCATCAGTCTTCAACTTATTAATTCTAATATTACTACCATTAATAATAATATCGTGCTCTGTAATCTCTTGATTATTAGATCCTCTGTCGTATTCAACTAGTAAGAAATTTTGTCGAACCTTTTCAGCCTCAGGTGTATTAACCGGAACATATGAAAATATAGTCTTTAAAACCTTTTTAATATTCTCATCACCTACATTGTATCCCAAAAAAATAATTGGATTATGAATAAAAAGAGACAACATTTGTGCTCTAATTAATTCATACTGTTCATCAAACCGCTTATAATCCTCTTCTGTAATAATTATTTTGGATATATCCTTAATGCAACCATGTATTTTATATACAGAACCATATGGGTTACTTAATAATATATCATTACCGACTAAAGGATTGAACTCAAAAATAGACTCAACAAGCGTATCATAATTTGTAGTTATTATTGAGCTAATATTTTTACGAACTTTTTTTAATTCACTAATTTCTTCTGAAACCTCGTCCTTCATTGTTACATCAGAAAGAAGCTGAGCAATATATATCTTTAAACGGCTCAACTTAATACCTGAACGCATTTGTTCATAAAACAGGTCATTTACAGCCTTAAATTTACCATTTCTATCGCGCTCTAAAGCCTTATTAAATTCAGCTTCAATTTTCCCCGACATCTGAGGATAGGAGCAATATCCATTAGAGGCCGTACATGCTGACTTAATATCCAAATAGACCTCATCATTGCCATATAAATCTTCACAGATTTTAGATAATAATTTATCCCAAGTATATGAAGTCTTTAAATATCGGAACGAAAGACCTGATCCAATAAATAACACTGGATGATTCTTATAATTGCTAATAAATTCACTAATATTCATACTTCAATTGTTTATTGCCCCATCTTTGCCAATAGCAAAGACTGTAATTCGGTTAGGTTATTATTTTCTTTCAATTTATATATCATCGTATCATTAATTGCACATGTCAATCTTGAGAACTCAAGGAGCAATTCACGAGGCGGCACTACACACTTAATTTTTTCAAACTCACTCTTATTTTAAAGGGGCATGGTGGAACTTCCTAATGCCATGGATTTGAGTTCCTTCGATCTCGATGATAAAGCATAAATAGATAATCTGAATATTCATCATGATTAACCACAATTGAATTCATTTGTTGGTTTGTAATACATTCTTCTGAAGCGAGAACGACTTTCCCCATATCCGATCCAATACACGTCACTATTACAGATCCTTTAGGTAATATTTTTCCTTTCAGCCGTTCTCGTCCACTATCAGAAAGCATCCGATCTGAACCGATAGCAAATTTCCTATATTTATTGAAATCGCCAGGAGTTACAAATGTTATTTTATCCCCAAAATCTTCAGGATTATCACTCGATGGTGTTTTCCCAGTAATAACTTTACCAAAGGATGAGAGGGTATCTATTCGCCAGCCGGCGGGGAGATGCTCGGGGTCGATGTCGTCCACAAACATCTTGCGATAAAGCGTTTGCGCCGTGGCCTCCAGCTGCGCAATCATCGAACGATTCAGGTCGATACGCCGCGACAACGTCTCATATTCCGCAACCATCGCCCGCTGACGCTCTATCGACGGAACCGGAAGCATAACCTCACACATTTCGTCGAATTCAAAAAACTCATGTGCGCTGCCGTGCGATTTGAATCTGGCATATCTATCAAATTCAGGGCGACGAAACCACATCCATAAATAAACCGGATGCAACAAAGATTCATCCTTAATCCGAAAAACCTGGTATGCGCCGGAAACCGTACAATCTTCCCCTTCCCGGTAAGCAATAGAAATTTTTTCGCCATTACGGGTTGTTGCCCGATTATATGCGAAATACCCCCTTCTTACGATATTATCCTTGGTGGAATCTGTCGCGACCTGTTTAGGCGTCTGAAAATATTTGTTATTACTAATACCTTGAGACAATTTAATTTCGCCATTGGTATTTCGTTCATCCACCGGCTCAATATAATCCCCCAGCCGTTTATAATCACTTCTATTCATGGGCGGCATCGTTTTGCTGGAGGACATCAAGCGGAAAGCCCAAATCCGTAAAGACCTTTGCCAATTCGCGGCGACTTTCCGTTTCGGCCTGCAGCAGGCGGTTCAACTCGTTACGCAGTTCCGTCATCCGGGTCTCGAAATCGACCGTTTCATCCCGATTGACAAACTCGATGTATTTGCTGGGGACAAGCGACCACCCTTTGGCTTCGATTTCGTCGAGTGTTGCCGAATAGCAATACTCCGGAACATTCCGATAGGTCTGTTCGTAGCCTTCACGCTGCCAGTTATGGAAGTTCTCGGCAATACGGGCAATCTGCTCCTGCGAGAACTGGATGTACTTCTTTTCGAAAGGCTCGCCCCACTGGCGGAGGTCGACAAACAGCACCTCATTTTCGCGATCCCGGTATTTAACCAGTTCGCCGTTCTGCTCGACGGTACGGGCCTTGCGGTTACGGGCCAGAATCCACAGAGTGACGCTGATATCAGTGGAATAAAACATCTTACCCGGCAAAATCACGATGGCCTCGACCAGATGGTTTTTCAGCAGTTGACGGCGGATATTCAACTCCGTACCGTCACCGCTCAACGCACCGTTGGCCAACAGAAATCCGGCCATGCCGTTTGCCGAGAGTTTCGAGACGATATTTAGAATCCAACCGTAATTGGCATTACTCGTGGGCGGTACATCATACCCCTGCCAGCGCGGGTCCTTGGTCAGCTCGTTATCGGCCCGCCAGTCTTTCTGGTTGAACGGAGGATTAGCCATGATGAAATCTGCCTTCAAATCCTTGTGCTGGTCATCGTGGAACGTATCGGCCGCCTTCTCGCCCAGATTACAGGCAATGCCACGGATGGCGAGGTTCATCTTCGCCAGTTTGTAGGTCGTATTGGTGTACTCCTGGCCATAGACGGAGATATCTTTCCGGTTGCCGTGGTGTGCCTCGATGAACTTCATGCTCTGCACGAACATACCGCCCGAACCGCAGCACGGGTCGTATATCTTTCCACGGTAGGGCTGAATCATTTCGGCAATCAGATTCACGATGGTCTTGGGCGTATAGTATTCGCCTTTTCCCTTGCCCTCGGCAATAGCGAACTTGCCCAGGAAATATTCGTAGACACGGCCAATCAGGTCGTGTTCCTTGTCCTTGAGGGTATCGATCTTGCCAATCACATCGAGCAGGCTCGCCAGTTTGGTGCGGTCGAGTCCCAGACCCGAATAATAGTTGCTGGGCAAGGCACCCCGCAAGGAGGGATTGTCCTTCTCAACCTGCGCCAGAGCCGCATCGATTTTGATGGCAATGTCGTTCTGTTTGGCATTCTCAATCAAATAGTCCCAGCGGCTGATTTCGTTCAGATAGAAAACATTCCGGGCATTGTAAAACACCGCCTGATCCACGAAAGCCGATTTACCGTCGGCAATCAGCTCATCGCGTCGCTCTACAAAGCGGTCGTATGCATATTTGAGGAATATCAGACTCAACACCACATGTTTGTACTCCGAGGGCTCCACCGACCCCCGCAGTTTGTTGGCCGATTTCCACAAAGTCTCCTCAATACTTTTCTCTTTTAGTAGTTTCTTTGCCATGCTTCAAATCTTTTCCGGACAACCCACTTCCACTAACACGAATGCATTTGGATTCTTCTGTTGTCCGGTCAGTATCCGTATATATTATACAAATTTACCAAAAATATCCGTGAATCACCTATTCTTAGGAGAATAACTTCGTGACATTCGTTCAAATCAAGATTCAGATTTTGTCGAGTCGTTAATAATTTTCGTAAAATTTACAGACTAATTTCACGAAGCAATATGAAGAAAGACTCTGGATCGAAGAGTTGGCTCTACCCGATGCCCGTGCTGATCGTGGCAGCCTATGACGAGCAAGGTGTGCCCAATGTCATGAATGCTGCCTGGGGCGGCATGTTTACCGATGAGACAATCGGAATCTGTCTCTCCGCCGGGCATAAAACCATGAAAAATATCCTTGCGACACGTGCCTTCACCGTCAGCATGGCTACGGTCGATCAAGTGGCAGCCTGCGACTATACGGGTATCGTCTCCGAAAACAAAGTTCCCGACAAATTCGCCCGCGCGGGATTTCATGCCACTCCTTCGGTGCACGTCAATGCCCCGATGATCGACGAACTGCCCATGACGCTCGAGTGCGAACAACTCTCCTATGATCCCGCAAGCTGCCATCTGACAGGACGTATCGTCAACATCTCGGCCGACGAAAGCATTCTGACCGACGGACAAATCGACTTGCGCAAGTTGCGCCCGATCAGCTTCGACCCCATTCATCTCGAATATATCGAATTGGGGGCTACGGTCGACAAGGCTTTCTCCTGCGGCAAGAAACTAAAATAGTAAGACCTACCGCTATTCAGGATGTACGATCCTCGGGAAAACCGGATTATCATCGACGGAGAGGACAAAACCGGCTCCGTCGAACGCTGTTGGTACACCTCAAGGCCCAACCGCTGCGACAATTGATCCGCAACTGGACGCTTCTCAACGACGAGGAGCGCCGCTATGCCTCGAACGGTGCCACACACCTCGACTTCCTGATCTATAACCAGGTGAGCAAACAGCCCGTCCTGGCTGTCGAGACCGACGGCTACCTGTTCCACAAACAAGGCACCCGCCAATCCGAACGCGACCGGATGAAGGACCGCATTCTCAACCGCTACGGCCTACCGCTGCTGCGCCTCTCTACCACGGGCACCGACGAGGAGGCCAAGATCCACACGCAATTAACCGCACTCTTACAGAGATAGTTGCTGGAGGAATTTATGGCTAAAAATCCGTACAATCCATTCGAAATTACTATCTTTGTATATTAACACACTCCCAATGAAAAAAGAAGCAGGATACGTATATATTCTGACCAATCCGAGCTTTAAGGAGGATTGGGTGAAAATCGGCAAGAGTTCCCGCCCGGTAGATGTTCGCTCGAAAGAGTTGGACAATACAGCCGTGAATGCCGTTCGAGATTTATGCAACACTCAAAACCTCGAAATACGAAGAGGTCGAGAAGTTGATTCACAAGACCATCGACCGGCTGACCGATTTGCGGATTCGTCAGAATCGGGAGCTTTTCAACGTACCTCCTGCTAAAGCATTGGACATCCTGCGCGACATATCGACCACGCTCGACGATGCCGAGATTGATGAAGTTTATCTTAGGAATAAGAAAGCGGAGCCGGAGGAGCCCACCGAGAACGGGAAGAAACGAGCTCGTTTCAAGTTCAGCATGGTTCATATTCCGATTGGTGCAACTCTGGTTTTCGTGCCAACCGGAATTGAAGTAACGGTCGCGGACGACGATCACATCGAATACGAAGGACGCCTCTACAAATTTTCACCTTTCGTGGGGACCTTTATGCCCGAGGAGCGCCGCAATACTTCGGGGGCATATCAAGGCGCAAAGTATTTCTCCTATAAAGGCGAACTATTGAGCGACCTCCGAGCCCGTTGCGAGCACGAAGAATAGCACTGAGCGACGGGGCAATTCCCGATTTGAAGTCAATCTTCAAACAAAAACCTATTGTCAGAGGCTAAAAGGGTTGACTCTCACAGATATAACCCTCCTGGTCATAGGTCTTCCGCTCTCGATGGATTAAATCTATCAAGTGTTGCAATTCAGGCACTTCGGATTTAATACTCTTAAAACGGTTATACTGTTCATCGTATCTTTTCCTGGAGCCCGATTTCAGGCGCGATTCCACATCGTCCGGAATCAGATACGAAGAACGCTCTTTCCCCAAATACTGCTGAAAATCAACCAGGAATATATTTATCCCAGCCAGATCAAAATCGCCGAAATGCAGATAATGATTCGAGATGGCGCATAGCCATCTCCTTAGATCCGTGGATTGCGGATATCGGGAGACAAAGAGCACGCGGATTGAGAGGTCATGCGCCCGAAGATATTGTTCAAAGAATACTCTTTGACGACGAATCATCCGGAAGTTCTCCATATTCTCGACACCAATCACCACCACATTCTCTGGAATTGTAAAACGCTCCCAATCGGCAACAAAAAGGAAGCTCCCCTCCTGCGGATTTACCACGAAAGGCTTCCCGTCAAGAAGACACACAATCGGTTCATAGCTGTTCACCGGGAACCCCGGGCAGGAACGAACCATAACGAGTTTGGAGTTTCCGGTTTCCGCGGCCATTGAAGCACGGGAATTCGGTCGATCCACTTCGAGGATTCGATAGCTTTCATCCCGGTCTATGAAAAACCGTTTAAGGGCCTCCGGGTCACGAGCCCGATACGATTTTCTTGAGCCGCGTGACAGGACCAATAGCAGACCTTCCGCCAGCAACTCGTCAAGCAGCCGGCTGTTTAGCTTCGACCCAGCAACTTGTTCGCCAGCCAATAATGCCTGTATAGATGCATTTATCGCCATATCATCCGACTAATTGATTCGTTGCAACAACTTCTCAACCCTCGTCTTCACACCATGTTTACTGAGGAGGTATGTATAGCGATAGTCGTAAGGATTATACGACGTAGGTGAGCTGTTGATAAGATAGATATTGCGTGAGTTGGCAAACTGCAGAATCCCCTTTATATTGTTGGGGTGCAGGCGTCCAATCTCATCCATCATGCAGTGGACGATGAAATCACCACTCTTTTTGGCCGCCTTTTTCTTAAAGACATTGATGAGCATGATATTGACCATCGCCTTCACAAGAATATCCGTACCATCCGATCCAACGTTATTGATACGTTCCACCCAGCCCGTGTCGTTGTCATTCTCTTTAACTCGGAACTGCAGCCGGAAAGCATCTCCCAAGGATACCATCGCACGATTGGGCTCGTTCTGCAACTGATGCGACAGACTCTTCAGATAATCGACGACCTTACGGTTCACTTCATCCTGGTTATTGTCCGAGAAAAGATTCAGTTCGCCAATGGTGAGCGCATTCTCCATCGTATAATCGTGAATAGAGATCAGCAACTGCATGAGCTTGTCGCTCGATGCATCGGCCCGGAGCTCAATACTCTTGATGACTCCGGCAAAATTCTTCTCCACGAAATCCCGGTTGATATCCTGTATCACACCATCCACGTCCGCTCTTCGCTTCATGAGTGACCCAATCTCGGCCGAGATACGCCCCATGATGTCTTTGTAATGCTCGCTGGTCCGTCGGCGGAACTCCTCGATTTTGTTATTGTCCATGAAGTCCTGCAGATCGACCGCAATTAGCATGTAGTCAGCATCCGTCACCGGCATTGTGTTGAAGTGGAAAGCATTCTGAGGCTTGAAGTTCCGATTGAAGCTGACAACGACGGATTTCAATTGCTCGATTGATTCCCGTTTTTGATTGACAACTCCCCGCAATTGGCTCAAGAGCTGCTGACAATCCTGCTGCGTCTTCATCGTTTTCTCATCTGAGAGATAAGTATCCGGCACCAGATGCTCGTTATCGAGCATCTGACGATAACGCTCCAGCCCCTCACACCTATGCTCCAGCTCCTTTAGGAGTTTTTTCTGACTCTCGTCCAGCTCCGCGCACCGCCTCAAAATACGCTCCCGTTTGTCATCATAGTGCTGCCGGATCGAGGAGAGCTGCCGTTCAATAGCTTTCATGCTCTCTTTGATTTCCGGTTCTACGGCAAAGAGATTTTTTTCGGCATCCCGATATCTGATAACTATCGGTCGTTCTTTATCAATTCTTTTTAACAGTCCCTGCAAATCGTCCAGCTCCTTACGATATTGCTCAAGCAGATGCGTGTCAACGCCTTTCCCGGCAAGCTCTTCGTTCTGCTGCTTGTCAAGTTGCTTCTTCTGATCGGCAAATTCCTGATTGCGCGCGGCGGCCTCCACGTTTTGTGACGCTTTAAAGGCACGTAACTCCGCATCAAGAGCTTTGGAAGCCTTGTCAAATGCCGAATCAAGATCCTTCAACTCTTTCCTGTTCTTCAGTTCATTCTTCTCACGGGCCTCTTTCTCCGATTGCACCTTCAAAACAGCGTCATTGCAAGCACGTTGACGGACTTCGGTCTCCCGATCAATCTCTTCCTGTTCCTCCATCTCCAGTTTATGCCGCTGGATTTGCAATTCCTGGCGTTTGCCGGGGATCTGTTCCTCTTCCACCTTCAATAAGGTTGCACTTTGACGAAGAGGATTTATCAGCGCGGCATATTTTTTACGGAGCTTCGCCATTTCATCCTCATGCTTGGCAAGCAATTGTGCCAATTGACGCTCCAACTGCTGCACCTGTTCTTCCAACCGCTTCTTCTCCGCCCTGTACTCGTCGGGAGTACGATGGACCGAGTCGATATTATCCAGGTTTAACTGGATGCCGAACAGTCCATCGCTGGCACCGGATAGCCGAGGCTCAAGCCCCTCTGCGTATAAAACCCGCTCCTCATCAACGACCTTACCAATCGTATTCTCCCAGCCTTCCGTATTTTCACAAAGCCACTTGTAAAGAGAGCCGTCCAGGTGAGCAAGCAAGCCATCAATCTTTGCGACTTGTTCTCGGATTTTGGAACGATCCGCTTCAAGATGTTCCTGCTCACGTTGAAAGGTCTGCTTTACGTCCGCTTTTTGCATCTTGTACTCGGCGGCGAGCTGCTCAATCTGACTTTTCACCGCACGCTGCTGGGCGGAATTCTCGCTCTCCTTCAGATTCAATTGCAGGAGTTGTTCATCTACCTGCTTGATTGCATCAGCCATGGGATGCCACTGACGGAGCTCCCGCAGCGCAGCTTCTGCCCGATTCTGGTCCGCCAGCAACATTTGCCACCGTTCGTCCGAGTCATGCCTCCAGCTGTCGGAAACCTCCATGACCCGGTTCCGTTTTTTGGTGCGGTCCTCATCCAGCTTAACGCGCTGCTGCTGAAGTTCGGCCTGCTTGTTATAATATGCCTCTTTCTGGGAGTTTTCAAATGCTTGTCGGGCATTCTCCAGATTCCCTTTTAATACCTTGTATTTCTCCTCTATCGATGCATGGGTTCTCAGTAAACCCTCCAACAGCGTCTGTTTATCCGTCGTCTCCTGCCGGATAGCAGCCTCCCGGTCGGCAAGAGCGAGGATCGGGCCAATACCCAGTGCATCAAACTCTTTTCTCGCCTTCGCTATATCCGCCAATTTACCCTTTTTGGCTCCGAGATCCTGATTGAGCAGGGCTCTCTCCTTGTCGTAGTCTGCCGTCAATTCCCGTTCGCGGTTCCGCTCTTTCTCAATGCCGCTCTTTACCTTCTTCGCTTTTTCTTCCAGAAGCGGAATCTGTTGCTCACTAAATGCGACCGCTTCATTCAACATATGCCACACGTCCAGCAATTGCTGATCGAGCGCGATAATCTTGCGCCCCTGGTCTGCAATTTTCATCGCCTGCTGACGCACGGGGAAACTACCATCACGGGACTGGCGGAACCAGCAGTCGATCTCATCATACTCCCGTTCGAAATCCGTAACAAGTCTTCTGTAGGTCTGCAGGTCAATCGGCAGATCCTCCTCTGTCATGGATTGTATCAAGGTGTTCTTCACAAAGTCGGCATCCAACTTCGTATTCAGAAAAACATTCTGGATGCTTCGCGGAATATTCTGATAATGCGAGCTCTGCACCAGGGCATAACGTGCGTACTTGGAATCGCGGGTATTGCCGAAGATAATATCCTTGAACATGGCACCGGATTCGATTCTTGCGGAGACAGCCACATTCTTGTCGATGCGTTCCCGAATCCGGATCCAGTCACTCAACACCTGCTTGTCCTCGGTAATCAGCCATTCCCGCTTATACGGGGCATCAATAAACCGCCACGAAGCACGTCCTTGGTAGCGACCGACAAGGATCGTATATGCGCCATTCTCACGCATCACCTCATAAAGTATATACGAGTTAGACTGGCGGAAATAGAATTCATCAAACGGCTTCTGCCCCTGCTGAATGCCCAAACGATGCTTGTCGGCATTGTAGAAAAACAAGAGCGCTCTCAACACGGTGCTTTTACCCACACCCTGCGTCCCCGTAAAGTGCACATTCCCGTCTACAGCGATCTCTGCATAGGGGATATTCGCGCTATTTATAAAAATGACTTTATTCAGGAACTTCATCTTCGTTTGCAATTTGAATGATGTCCACCAACTCCTCTACATAGCGGAATGCCGAAGTGACCTTATAGGTCTCGTCAAGCTCATTGACACACTCCGCAAAGCCCATATTCTGCATCTCCTGAAGCAGCTTGTTCACAATCTCGACAAGAGACTCCGCGCCGTATTTCTTAAAGAGGTGGTTTGCCTTCTCCTTCATTTCGATATCCAGGCTGATCTGTTCCATCATATGGCTTTTACGGAACTGATACCCGGCCGTAAAAGACTGGTTATAACACTTCAGAAAGTCCAGATAGTCCAGCCATTTGGAGAAGCTGTCCAACTTCTGCTCAATGGACTGTTTGCTCTCTCCTATTCGGGAAAAATAGAAGTAACCATTCCCCGCTTCAAGTTGCAGCCCAATCTCCCGAAAATAATCCGTGTAATCCTCCAGGTTCTCCTCTATATCCTCATACAGATGGCGAGTAGAGGCGTCGATACTGTCGACCGAGAGAAATTCGCCCCGGCTTAAACGCTCGTATATTCTTTGGGTATTATTTCGCATAAATGATCGGATATTCAATATTTTGGTAGATGGCATATTCTCCGGTCATCCGGCATTCATCAGGATGCAGGATAACCAATTGACAGAAGATTGCGGCGTACTCCTCAATATTATGTTTTACCTTATAGTCGTATCTCAAGATGAAATCGAACAGATTATAGCTTGATGCCAGGAACGCATTCCATATTTCGGCAAGATTCACCTCTTTCAACAGTTGGACATGGTCCTGCAAATCATCATCCGTCAAAGGCTCGGCTGCCGTTCTTGCCGTTTTCTGAATTCCATTACGCTCAGCGACACGCTTCAGCAGTTTGATGATCTGATCGTTTCCCCGCAACATCTCCAGCGAGAGGCGAATCCGGCTGTACTGACGTGACTCCATCCAAACCGGATTCCGCTCTTCCAACACCTTTAAGAGATTCGTTTCACTCTTGATCAGCAGCTGATCTTGCAAATATTTCAGCTTCCGGATCTTTCTGTAGAGTTCATTCTGCTGGTCTATCTGATTGATGTAAGAGATAATCTGCCGGTCAATCTCCATCAGCGCATGGTAGGCCTCAACAAAATCATGCTTCACATCGCTACAGGTCTTGGCCATGTGCGGGTCATTGGCCATGATGAAAAAAGCATGCTCATTATCCATCAGCTTTTCACACTCGCGTATCATGGCGCGAATGCTATGACTCTTCTCGTCCAGATTCTGCAGTTTCTTCTTTTTGATGACATAATTCGGCTCCTGCTTATAGGCATGATCCATATTACGCTTCAAATCCACCACATTTTTCAAGGTTCTGAAGCCGGTCTTCTTGAGAAGCTGCCGGACATTATCTTGATACCCCGCTTTACGGCTGGGATTGGTCTCCTGCAGAAAATAGCCGATATTCTCCTTCAACGTATTGATACACTCTTGTACACTCAGCACGCTGATCTCCTCGTTGACATTCAGGACCTCTTCGAAAAAGTTCAGGTAGTCACTCTCAATCTCTACCATGTTGCCAGCTTCCACCAGCACGCCATAGTCAATCAACTTCCGCAGCCTGGCTTCATTCCCTCCGACAAGGTCAATAGCAAGTGCGACCGGAAACCTCATGAGTTTCCGTTTCTCAAACATCTCACTGAGCAACCCTTGCTCACGTGAGAGCGTTTTGGTCAACTCCTCTATGCTCCTAAAATGCGTCAGGACATCCATACATTTACAACTCTGAGATTGACTCTATATTTACTTTCACTATTGCGTATTTGACCGGCGTATAGGTTCCTGAGAAATCTGAACTTCAAGTAACCATCCCAATGATCGCCTTATCGCCCAAGAAGAGGTCTCGATCACACAAAGCCATGTTCCATATTGTTGCTCTAATGCAATTTACTATTTTTTATTCGAATAGCAATCTATATTGCGCAAAATATATCATTTAGAAGTTCCCAACAGAATAAAAAAGTCGGGCCCCGAAAATCGGAACCCGACTACCCTATCCACAGAGTGTGACGGCTACTTCTTCTTGCGGTACCCGCACTTCGGACATACACCCTCCTCGTTGAGTGCAACGCCGCACAGCGGACAGCGGTCAATGTCGTTCTTGGTCACGAACTCCGCCGAGGCGGCATTCACACCGCTCGTGAAGGTAATCTTGGCGATGTTGAGCTTATCCTTCAGCAGGTCGTAGACAATCTTGATCATCCCCTCAACCGTCAGCGTCTCCTTCGTGACTACCAGACGGCAATCGGGATAGGCCGTGGCCAACTCCGTCTTGAAGGCCGGGCCCTTCATCTTGTTCTGCGGGTGTCCGTTGCGGATGCCCTGCTTCTCGTAGACGTCCAGAACGGCCGGCAGCAGCGGATCATCCTCGCGCAGAACCAGCGCGTGATCGAAATTTCGGAGCACGTCCCACGCTACCTTCTGAATCTCGTTGCAGGGGTAAACCATGTTCACGCCCGCCTCGATGCTATCCTCCACCTCGATGGTCAACTGTCCCGTGTGGCCGTGGAGATACTGAGCCTCTCCTTGAAAACCGTAGAAACGGTGTGCATACTGCAAATCGAATGTTGTGATACTTCTCATAACAAATTGCGGTTTTAAGTTAGACATTCTTTTTCAGTGTTACCTGTACCTGTACTTTACCGATCTCCTCCGTCGGGAAGTGCTTGCGTTCGAGATATTCGCGGATCAGCTGCGAGAGCTCCGGATCCGCATAGTCCTCGATCGACTTGCCGTCGAAGAGGTGATGGTGCTCCGCCACCGTGATGTCGTAGTAGCACTTCCCGGTATCGGGGTGATAGATGAACGACAAAATGTTTGCCGAACGGAAGCTGTCCAAAATCCGATAGATGGTCGAAACGGTCACCTCCCTATTGCGGGACTGGACCCGTTCGATGATATCCTCCACCGTGGCGTGGCGCAGCTCCTGCATCGCCTTGTAGACCTCGCGGCGCTGCGGGGTCAGCTTCAGCCCCGCCTCCTTGATTCTTTGCACTCCTTCGTTGTTCATCGTTTTGTTCCTTTCTCTGGCGCAAACATAATGCGAATAATTTGCAATTGCAAATATTTTGCATAAAAAAAATTCAAGACAAGAGAAAAAACCACCGCTGCGCAATGCTTGGAATCAACACAAATGAACGACAAACTATTTGCCAATCAGAAAAATTGGTATCAAAATAATTTTCACAAGCAATAGGAGAATCCGAAATGTTTGCCTAAATTTGAAGTATCGAGAACGAACCGATCTTCACAATGGCTTTCAAGGTTTTCACGCTGCTGATCAACGGACTGGCTCCGGTTATTCCGGCCTGGTTCATCGCAAACTCGCAGCCGGAGGCGGTTATCAAACCGTGGCCAATCGTCTGGACATTGCTCGGGGTCAACGTGCTTTTAATTCTGATCGCCTGGAAACACCTCGGATATACGCGCCGGCAACGGGAAACGGAGGCCTTGATGCTGATCGTCAATGCATTCGTCCCTTTGGCAACCTACAACGGACTGTTCCCGACCGAAACACACTATTCGTTTTCCATGCAAACGCTGCTGTACTGCTTCATGCAGGTTGTCTGGATTGTCTCGATTGAAATTGCACCGGATTGGGTCGGACACATCCGACAGCGCAAAGCCGAAGAACGGGCCTTGTCGGGCAAACAACACTTCGAGTCCAGAGAAGAGGTCTTGAAAAAGCGCCGGAACAAGAGATAAGAAAAATCCAGTTTCCTCCAAACGCAACACAGTATCAGGAGAGGAAAGCCCTATCCACGATCGAACCTCGAACCGATACCCTGCCTGTTCCCAAGGGAACCGGACCACGAAAACAGTGACAAAACCAGCTGTCGCCTTCACAAAAGCTGTTCTCGATTGCCTCCGCACCTTCCCGACATCCACCGTTCCATCTTCGGTTTTGCCTCGTCCGCCCGGCACACGGCACGGTCTCCGCGCCGCTGGTTTTGCGGGAAATGTTTGGCGCTTTGGGAAATATCCGCTACTTTAGTGAAAAATTAGAGCGACCGTCCATGAGCACCTCCGCAGATGCGGCCTACACCGCCGCCGACCTGAAGTATCTCGGGCTGCTGTCCGAGAAGTTCCCGACCATTGCCGATGCAAGCACCGAGATCATCAACCTGGAAGCCATCCTGAACCTCCCGAAGGGGACCGAACACTTCCTGACGGACCTCCACGGAGAGTACGAATCCTTCCGCCACGTGCTGAAGAACGCCTCGGGGGTCATCCGGCAGAAGGTGCACGAGGTGTTCAACAACACGCTGCGCGAGTCGGAGATGAGCGAGCTGTGCACGCTGATCTACTATCCGGAGGAGAAGCTCCGGCTCATCAAGGCGCGTGAAGCCGACCTGAACGACTGGTACAAGGTGACGCTCAACCAGCTCACGGAGGTGTGCCGCGCCGTCTCGGTGAAGTACACCCGCTCGAAGGTGCGCAAGATGCTGCCGCCCGACTTCTCCTACGTGATCCAGGAGCTGCTCCACGAGTCGGACTCGCCGGGCTCCTCCAAGCAGAACTACTTCAACGGCATCCTGAACTCGATCATCGCGATCGGCCGGGCCGACGCCTTCATCATCGCCATGAGCAACGTGATCCAGCGGCTGACGATCGACCGCCTGCACATCATCGGCGACATCTTCGACCGCGGGCCCGGGCCGCACATCATCCTCGACACGCTGGCGCAATACGACCGCTACGACATCCAGTGGGGCAACCACGACATCCTCTGGATGGGTGCCGCGGCCGGCAACACGGCCTCGATCGCCAACGTCATCCGCCTGTCGGCCCGCTACGACAACCTCGACGTGCTGGAGGACGGCTACGGCATCAACCTGCTGCCGCTGGCCCGCTTCGCCATGGAGTACTACAACACCCCCTGCGCGCCCTACAAGCCCAAGTCGATGCCCGACACCGGAGGCAACGAGCGCGACACGCTGCTGACGAGCCAGATGCACAAGGCCATCACGGTGTTGCAGTTCAAGATCGAGGGGCAGCTCATCAAGCGCCATCCGGAATACGGTATGTCGTCGCGGCTGCTGCTCGAGCAGATCGACTACAAGCGGGGCACCATCCGGCTCGACGGCGAGGAGTACCCGCTTCGCGACGCGGACTTCCCGACGGTCGACCCGGCAAACCCCTACGCGCTGACCCCGGCCGAGGAGCGGCTGATCCGCACGCTGCAGGCCTCGTTCCTGAACAGCTACAAGCTGCAGAAGCACATCCGCCTGCTCTACCTGAAAGGAAGCATCTACCTGGCCGTCAACTCGAACCTGATGTACCACGCCTCGATCCCGATGACCGACGACGGCGAGTTCAAGAGCGTACTGATCGACGGCAAGTCCTACGCGGGGCGTGCGCTGCTCGACCGGCTCGACCTGCTGGCGCGCGAGGCCTACTTCGGCGGCAACGGACAGCAGAGCCGCGAGCGGGCGCTCGACTACATGTGGTACCTGTGGTGCGGTCCCGACTCGCCGTTCTTCGACAAGTCGAAGATGGCGACCTTCGAGCGCTACCTGATCGAGGACAAGCGGGCCCAGCACGAGGAGAAGGGGGCCTACTACAAGCACATGGAGGATACCGAGATGTGCCGCCGGATTCTCGCCGCCTTCGATCTCGACCCGGAGCGGTCGCACATCATCTCGGGGCACGTGCCCGTGAAGACGCGCAAGGGCGAGAGCCCGATCAAGGCGGGCGGACGGCTGCTGATGATCGACGGCGGCTTCTCGAAGGCCTACCAGTCCGAGACGGGCATCGCGGGCTACACGCTGATCTTCAACTCGCACGGGCTGCAGCTCGTGCAGCACGAACCCTTCGAGTCGAGCGTCAAGGCCGTCGAGGAGGGGCGGGACATCATCTCGACGAAGATGATCGTCGAGGCAATGACGGACCGCATCACCGTGCGCGACACGACGATCGGCAAGGAGCTGCAACGGCAGATCGACGACCTGCTGCAGCTGCTGGCGGCCTACCGCGGGGGCTGGATCAAGGAGCGGAAGTGACGCGGCGGCACCCTTCCCGACCCGCCCGCGGGAAGCGGCTCCCGGCCGGAGGACGGCGCCGGAACGGAGAATGGTTTCCGACCGAAAGCCTCCGGCAGCTGAACGGGGCCCGGACACCAGGCGGCATGCACCGGAGAATAGCTCCCGACCGAAAGGCGGCGTGACGGAGAATGGCTCCCGGCCGAAAGTCCCCGGTGGCGTAACGAAGCCCTGCCGACGGGCTGTCATGCAGAAAAATCCCCGAAAAGATTCCTTATTCGCACAAAAACATCTATTTTTGCAGGCAGTAAACCAGCAAACACAATGAACGCTATCACACGCACCGATTTTCACTTCGAGGGTCAGAAGAGCAAGTACACCGGCAAGGTCCGCGACGTTTACGACATCGACGACAAGTACCTGGTCATGGTGGTGACCGACCGCATTTCGGCCTTCGACGTCGTCCTGCCCGAGGGCATTCCCTACAAGGGTCAGGTTCTGAACCAGATTGCCGCCAAGTTCCTCGACGCGACGGCCGACATCCTCCCGAACTGGAAGATCGCCGTGCCGGACCCGATGGTCACCGTCGGCCGCAAGTGCGAGCCGTTCAAGGTGGAGATGGTCATCCGGGGTTACCTCTCGGGCCATGCCTGGCGGGAGTACAAGGCCGGCAAGCGGACGATCTGCGGCGTGGAGATGCCCGACGGCATGGTCGAGAACCAGCGCTTCCCCGAGCCGATCATCACCCCGACCTCAAAGGCCGCGGCGGGCCACGACGAGGACATCTCGAAGGAGCAGATCATCGCCTCGGGGCTCGTGAGCCGCGAGGACTACGAACAGCTGGAGCGCTACACGCGGGCGATCTACCGCCGGGGCTGCGAAATCGCCGCCCGCATGGGGCTGATCCTCGTGGACACGAAATACGAGTTCGGCAAGAGGGACGGGGTCATCTACCTCATGGACGAGATCCACACCCCCGACTCGTCGCGCTACTTCTACGCCGAGGGCTACGAGGAGCGCCTGGCAAGGGGCGAGCGGCAGCGGCAGCTCTCGAAGGAGTTTGTCCGCGAGTGGCTCATGGCCAACGGCTTCCAGGGCCAGCCGGGGCAGCGTGTTCCCGAGATGACGCCCGAGATCGTCGCGGGCATCACCGACCGCTATGTCGAGCTCTACGAGAAGATCACCGGCGAGCCGTTCGTCAAGGCGGCAGAGGCATCCGACCCGGAGGCCATCCTGCGCCGCATCGAGGAGCACGTCGCCGCCTGCCTGAAGCACCTCGAATAGATCCGACAGCACCCTGCACCCGCCGTTCCGGGTTCGATCCGAGGCGCGGCCGTGCAGGACACCCGCGCCACACCGCGCCGCAACAGACCGCAACCGTGATCCGCTGCGGCGCGTTTTTTGTATCCCTGCCCGCTTCGGATACGACAAGAGACACCGCATGAGACTGATCCTTACCGACAGAGCGCTCCGCGTGGCGGTTCCGGACGACGGCAAGACCGCATACGTCGACCTCACGACACGGAAGATCGCCCGCTGCGTCGGGTGCTTCGGATGCTGGACCCGCACCCCGGGCCGCTGCGTCATCCGCGACGACGCCACGCGCATCTATCCGCTGATCGCCCGGAGCGATACGCTCCTTTATGTCAGCCGCATCCGGTACGGCGGCTACGACACCGTCATGAAGACCATGCTCGAGCGGGCCATTCCGGTCCAGCAGGCCTTCATCCGCGTGGTCGACGGCGAGACCCACCACGAACAGCGGGCCGTCGTACCGAAGCGGGCGACGATCGTCGCCTACGGGGCCGAGACGCCCGACGAGCTGGAGCTCTTCCGGCAGCTGATCGCCCGCAACGCCCGAAACATGAATTTTACCGAACACCGTGTGCTGTTCGTCCGCGAAGACGAGGTCGACGACACCGTAAAACAGCTCATCGCCACGTGGGAAAGATCATGATACTCAACGGCAGCCCGCGGGCGCCGAAATCCAACTCCAAACGCTACGCCGCCCTGTTCCGGCGTTACTGCCCTGCCGGGAGCGACTATTTCGAAATCACGGCCCGCAACCACGCGGAGCTCATCGGGCGGATGGACGCATACAGCGATCTGCTGCTCGTATTTCCGCTCTACGCCGACAGCCTGCCCGTCGGGCTGCTCGACTTTCTCAAGTCACTGGAACTCCACGCGGGGAAGCGGCGCCCCGTCGTGTCGGTACTCGTCAACTGCGGATTCCGGGAATACCGGCAGAACGAAACGGCCGTCGCCATGCTCCGCCTCTTCTGCCATCGGCACGGCTATCCGTTCGGTGCCGTGCTGATGCTGGGCAGCGGCGAGGCCATTCTCGAAACGCCGTTCCGCTTTCTTGCCGTGCGGAAGATCCGGCAACTGGCCCGGGCCGTCGCGGACGGGCAGCACCCCGTGCTGCACACCACCCTGCCGCTGACGGCCGGGCTCTTCTGCCGGGCGGCCAACCGCTACTGGGTGCTTTACGGCAGGCGGTACGGAGTTTCGGCGGAGCAGATGCGCACCCCCGACATCGAAGTCTGACGCTTCGCGTGCCGGCCGGAGCGGCCTACCGGACAGGGTCGGAGGAAGCGGAAGGGCCGGAGGGGGCGGATGCCTCCGCCCGACACTCGCCGGTCTCCTCCACGCCGCACTCGCAGAAGTGGAAATCGCGGTGCGCCTTCTCCTTCGGGAAGAGGAAATAGAGACACGACGCCTCGGTGCAGAGCACCCCCTGCGCATCGAAAATCCGCACGTCGATCCGCACGAGGTTGCGGCGCTGCTCCGCGACGCGGGCCCGCAGCAGGACGTGATCGTCGGTCGTATGGATGGGCCGGAGGTAGCGCACCTCCATCTTCGACGTCACGCCGCTCGTCTGGAACTTGCGGAAGACGACCCAGCTGCTGATCTCGTCGGCCAGCGTCGCCTGAATCCCGCCGTGCAGCGTGTCGACCCAGCCCTGAAACTCCGGACGCGGCCGCCAGCGGCACACGACCTCGTCGCCCTCCTCGTAAAACTCCATGCGCAGGCCCTGCGGGCTGTTCGGATCGCAGCCGAAACAGCGATAGCCCTCCAGCCCGCGCCACGGATTGATAATCTTCTTCATGTCGGATAACCTTTTCTTTACGGAGAGCGAAGATACGACTTTTCCGCCGCCCCTGCAAACGGGTCGACCCTCCGTTCCGTCGCAAAAAGTGGCCGATCCGGAGGCTTCCCGGCAAAACAGGCCGCGCGAAGCGGAGGATTTCGTATCTTTGCATGCCGGATGCACCGAACGCTCCGGCCGACACCGCACCGAAACCATGATCCGACAGCACATATTCACCCTGCGTCCCCGCCGCCGGGGGCTTCACCTCGTAACCGACGAAATCGTCGCCAACCTGCCACCGCTGCCCTGCACGGGCATGCTGCACCTCTTCCTGCGCCACACCTCCGCCGGGCTCACCCTCACCGAGAATGCCGATCCCGACGTCCGCACGGACCTCGAAAGGATACTCGACCGCCTCGTCCCCGAGCGGTGTGCCGACTATGCCCACACGCTCGAAGGAGCCGACGACATGCCGGCCCACGCCAAGGCGACGCTTACGGGGTGCGAGATGACAATCCCCATCGTCGACGGACGGCTCGGGCTGGGGACCTGGCAGGGCATCTGCCTCTGCGAGTTCCGCAACCGGGCCTCGGGCCGCAGCATCGTGGCGACCGTCATCGGGGAGTGACGCTCCCGCATCGCCCGCCCGCCGCCCCGGCCCGGAAAGTGCACCCGCGCAACGGGAAAGTGTACCCCGCGCAACGGGAAAGTGTACCCCGCACCCGCCGCAACATCCCGACTCCGCAAAAAAACACTATCTTTGTCCATCCGGCAGTCGGCACGGACAGCCGCCGCGCCCCGCACCGCGGCAGCCCCTCCGGCTCCGGACATACGACCGCAACATGGAAGCCGTCACGCAATTCTTCATCGACTGGGGCTATCTGGGCCTCTTCCTCTCGGCATTCATCGCCGGGAGCATCCTGCCGTTCAGCTCCGAGGCCGTCATGATCGTCCTCACGCACATGGGGCTCGACCCCGTGTGGTGCGTCGTCGCCGCCACGGCGGGCAACACGCTCGGCGGCATGACCTGCTACTGGATCGGCACGTTCGGGCGCACGGAGTGGATCACGCGCCTGGGCATCTCGACGCGGCAGCTGGCCCGTGCGCGGAAGTTCCTCGCCGGACGCGGCGCCCTGATGGGCTTCTTCGGCTTCCTGCCGACGATCGGCGAGGCGCTGGCCGTCGTGTTGGGGCTCATGCGCAGCAACGTCTGGATCACCGGCGCGTCGATGCTCGTCGGCAAGGCCCTGCGCTACGTCATCCTGCTGCTCACCTTCGAGGGGGCCGTCTCGCTCTTCTGAACCGGCAAACAGCATCGCCCTCCGCATCCCACACGACTTTCCAGGACATCCATGAATCCCGATCCCGAAATCCGCGAAACCTCCTCTCCGTCGCACGACCTGCTGATGCTGGCCGACGAGAGCCCGGAATCCGTTGCCGACTATGTCGGCCGCAGCCGCTGTTTCGTCGCGCAGCTTGCCGGCCGGGCCGTCGGCCAATACCTGCTGCTCCACACACGCCCCTTCACGGCCGAGGTGGTCTCCATCGCCGTCGATCCCGCCTGCCAGCGCCGGGGGATCGGCACGGCGCTACTGCACCATGCCATCCGCACGTCGCGCGCGGCAGGGTTCCGGCGGCTGGAGATCGGTACGGGCGAGACCGGCACCGGACAAATCGCCCTCTACGAACGTTGCGGATTCGTGCGCTGCGGCATCGACCGCGACTATTTCCGCAAATATTACCCCGCCCCGATCATCGAAAACGGCATCGAATGCCGCGACATGGTGCGCCTCGGCATGGAGCTCCGGCCCGATGCGCCGACCGAAGGATGATGCGCCTGCGCCACGGCCCGCACCGCACCGCCGCCAGGCGTACCGGCCACAAAAAACGGTCCGGCTCCCGCTATCGGGAACCGGACCGCTGCTTACCTGACAACGCGGAAGGCTACTCCTTCGACGCGAGGGGCGCAGCCAGCGAGTAGACGCGGGCGGCAAGCTCCTTGTCGAGCATGTAGAGCCCGAACTTGTTGCCCTCGACGGCCTCGCAGGCCTGAATCATCCCGCGTGCCGACTCCTCCTCCTCGACCTGCTCGTCGATGAACCAGGCGAGCATGTTCACCGAGGCGAAATCCTTGTCCTCACGGGCGATGGCCGCCAGGTTGTTGATCATGCCCGTCACGACCTGCTCGTGCTCGAGCGTGTCGCGGAACATCTCCAGCGGCGAGGCCCACGACGTGCGCACCTCGGCGATGGGCTTGAGCGCCACGGCGGCGTCGCGCGAAAGGATGTAGTTCATCAGAATGCGGGCATGGTCCTGCTCCTCGCGGAACTGTACATAGAACCAGTTGGCGATGCCCTTCTGGCCCTTGGCCTCGGCGTCCACCGACATCGAAAGATAGAGATAGGCCGACCACAGCTCGGCATTGATCTGCTCATTGAGCGCTTCGTGCAGTTTCTTGCTTAACATGACAATCTGGTTTTTAAGTGTAACATTTTATTTGTTGGTACAAATATACAACTGTTTCACAAGATTGCACAACATTTTCGATCATATCATTTTATAGTGTAATAAACGGGTCCGATAGGAGCCCCGTCCATGCGGGGACGGCCCGCGCCTCCCGATGCGGGAAGTGCGGGCCGTCGATCGTGCGGCATCGCCTCCGGTCAGAGGATCGTCCCGTCGGCACGCACCCGGAGCCGGGCCTCGCGATCCGTGCGCGGCTCCTCGAGCTCGACCTCATACCACTCGCCGTCGGGCGTCTGGACCAGGTCCGCATCCTCGATCTGCCACGAGCCGTACTGCGACGTGCGCACGGCATCGAGCACCGCGGCGGGCAGCGAGTTCACCCGCACCTCGGTCCGCGTCTCCAGCCAGTTGCCGTCCGTATCGAAGCGCAGTTCGCGCACCGTGCGTCCGTCGACGATCTCCACCTCGTAGACGCCCCGCTCGAACTCCGTATCGACGACTCGGGCGTCGGGATAGTGCTGCGAGAGGTACGACTGCACCCCCTGCGGCAGGTTCGAGGGGAGCATGTCGGCGTGGTCGCCGCCGTCCGTGTCGGGCAGGGCACTCAACAGGATGCCGTCCTCGGCGTAGAGCAACTCGTATTCGGACTCGCCGCGCTCGACCTCGATCGAATAGACCGTCTCGAGCCCGCGGCGCGAGAGCAGATCGACGTCATCCACCCGCCACGACGCATAGTCGCCCGTCTCGAACGCCGTGCGCACGGCCTGCGGCAGCTCCGCATAGCGGATGTCCGTATCGGTCATGTGCCACTCGCCGGCAGGCAGGAACCAGGCCTGCGCCGCGGTGCCGTCCTCGCGGAAGTCGGCCACGAGGTATCCGCTCCGATCCGACCAGCTGACCGACGTAGCCCGGGGATACATCTCGCGGAAGGTTCTCTCCACACTCGAAGGCACATAAGCCGGACGGTCATCGTCATCCTCCCTGTCGCAGCCCGTTGCGGTGAAGAGTGCCAACGCAGCCGCGGAATAAATCATCCATTTTTTCATCGTGGTTGCAGTCATAAGTCAAAATTCGTTTTAATGGTCAATAATTATCTGTCCTGTATGGTGTCGTCTCTGCGGTTTCGGACCAATCAGTCGTCCATCTCCGTGAGGCGGAACTTCCGGTCGAAGGTCAGCTCCAGTCCGTTGTCCAGGCCGACCTCGTAGTCGCGGCGGCCGCGGTCGATCGAGACGATCTTCCGCCCGGGAAAGAGCCGCGCCACCTCGTCGGCAATCTGCCGCGGAACAGCCGCCGCGGGCACCTCGCCGTATTTGCAGTCAAGCTCCTTCCAGAGGCCGTCCTCCAGGAATTCGACCTTCGCGCCGTTGACGAAGACCACCTTGTACTCCTTGTCGAAGAGCGCCTCGTCCACCTTGGCATAGGAGACCTCCAGCCCGTCGAAATGGGTGCGCAGGAACTCGCGCGCCGCGGCGGGCAGCTCCCCGACGACGATCGGGCGGTCGTTGCCGGCCGCGGCCGGGAGCGTCCATGCCGAGAGCAGGATGCCGGCCAGTATGATTCGTGTTCTTTTCATGGTTGCCTCTCTTTTGCGTTCGGGTTTTCGTATCTTTCCGGGGACAAAGGTGCGGCGGAAATCTGAAACGAATCTGAAACAACCTTCACGGGAGCGTTTTTTTGCAAAAAAAGAACGGCCGCCCTGCAGGCAGCCGTTTTCCGGTCTTTCCGATCACCGATGCTCGGCGGCAACCCGCGGTTGTGCGCCGAAGCCGAAGAGACAATATGAAGTGTGCCGGACACAAGGCACCGCCGGGCATCCCGTCACCGGAGCGTCACCGTAAAGCGGTGCATCCCGGCCCCGTAGGCATATTCGATGCGCAGGCCCGAGAGGCGGCAGATGGCCTCGGCGATCGAGAGCCCCAGGCCGGTCGACCCCTCCTTCTTTGCGCCCTGATAGAAGCGCTCGAAGAGGTGCGCGGCATCGAGCGGCCCCGCTGCCCCGCTGTTCTCCACGCGCAGGCCGTGCGGCGAAAGCGTCACCACGATCTCACCCCCCGCGTCGCCGTGCACGAAGGCGTTTTTGAGCAGGTTGCTCACCAGACTCGCCGCCAGCGTGGGGTTCATGTTCACCGTCAGACGCCCCTCCTCGTGCATCGCAAGGTGCATGCCGCGCGAGGCGTAGATCTCCGAGAGGTCCTCGGCCATACGCCCGGCAAGGGCGTTGAAATCGACCTCCCCGGTCTCGGGAAACTGCCCGTTGTCGATCTTCGAGAGCAACAGCAGCGAGCGGTTCAGCCGCACAAGGTAGTCGAGCGTGCGCTGCACCTTGGCAATCTCGCCCAGCTGCGCCTCTGTGAGGGTCGCACCCTCGTCGACCAACATCTCCAGGCGGTTGCGGCAGACGGCCAGCGGCGTCTGCATCTCGTGCGAGGCGTTGCCGATAAACTGCTTCTGGCGGTCGAAGAGCTGCTCGGCACGCGCCGCATAGCGGCTCGCCGCCTCGTTCAGCCGGCAGAACTCCGTGATGTTCGTGTCGCACGCCAGGGGCGGGTTCTTCCCCCCGACCGTGTACTCGTCGAGCCAGCGCAGCAGCGCGCGCAGCGGCCGCAGCGTGCGGTGGAGCACCAGCACGTTGACCGCCAGGATCGTCAGCAGCAGGAAGAGATAGAGCCAGACGATCCACCAGAGGATCGCCTCGCGCAGCTCGTCCTTCTCGAAGGTCGGCATCATCACCGTCAGCTCGAACCAGCGGCCGTCGCGGTCGCGGAAGATCGTGCGCAGCACGCGCGCCGGCTCCTCGTCATCCTGCTCGGGAATATAGATCTCCTCGTCCGTGTAACGCTCGTGCGAAAGCCGGGAGGCATACTCCTGCGCAACCTCCTTCAGGAAGTAGCCCTCGTTGCCCGAAGCCGTCGAGATCACCTCGCGGCCGGAGAGCTGCTGTGCGATGATCGCCTCGGCACGGTGCTCGAGGGCATCGTCCGTCTCGTCGTTGATCTCGTCGATGAGCGTGACGTAGAAAAAGAGGGCCCACGCCGCCAGCAGCAGCGACAGCACCCACGAAATATGGAGAATGATCCGGTAGACGAGTTTCACGGCTGGACGAGCTTGTAGCCGAAGCCGTAGACGGCACGGATCTCCGTGTCGGCCCCCGCCTCGGCGAGTTTGCGCCGCAGATTCTTCATCTGGGCATAGACGAAATCGAAGTTGTCGACCTGGTCGATGTGGTCGCCCCACACGGCCTCGGCCAACGTCGCCTTGTCGACCGTATGGCCGGGGCGGCTCATGAAGTAGCAGAGAATGTCATACTCCTTGCGCAGCAGCTCGACGGGACGGCCCGCCACCTCGACGCGGCGGCTGTCGGGATAGACGCGCACGTTGCCCGCGTCGAGCGTCTGCTCGCCGC
>ERZ779888.1065-NODE-1065-length-28859-cov-15.812491_pt1 | contig 28859 bp, 20 predicted proteins | sample MGYA00511245_ERZ779888 | MGnify/ENA primary metagenome ERZ779888 (study PRJEB29588, sample SAMEA2155255) | human gut metagenome | biome: human gut; feature: human-associated habitat; material: faeces | place: Denmark | collected 2008/2010 ...
ACAAGAACTATTGACACACAGCTCGCTTTGTTTTGAATTCGTCGAACTCACGTTAGTTAAATGAATATACTTTTAAAACCTAAATATCCGAGCGTTCTAAAAAGGTTCATATCACGTTATAAAAGAGCCTGTATTAGCCCCTAATAAAGCCCATATCAAGCCCTAATATAGCCTATATCATGCCATGTTAAAGCCTATATCAGAAGCCGGAACGGGCCGTTTTACAGCACAGAAGATGCCGTATCATGTCAGACAAGTATAGTCACAGTAAGAAAAACCTACACCATCGGTCGCTTGTCATTTATAATGTTAAACAGAAAAACATACTTGCAGAGACCTCAGAATCATCACTACGATAGGCCAAAATGAATAATATTATCCATAAAAAATAATAAAAATGCCCAACTTCTATGTTTCAAGAAGTTGGGACTGAGACGTTATGGCTTTGTTTACACTGCAATATATAAAATGTATAATTTTCATATCACTACATCAGATGTATTCATATTATGAAAATTTAGTAAAGCATCTATTTACTTATTACAGCATTCAACGCCTTCATATTCTGGGAGATCACCCAAAGATACATGGTGGAAACAACATGGATAGCAGAATTAAGTTCTTTCATCGAAGCATCCGGTGCCGTATGTGATTCACTGTTTCTCCATTGCTTCACCAACTCCAGATAATCATAGAATTTATGGTATCTCCCGTCCGGATTGTTCCTCAATCCTCTCAAGCAACCGAGCGACAAGATGCAATTGATGAATGTGGGCATGCTGTTCTCATCCCTGCGGTTCACCATTTCCTCACCGTTCAGCAAATAATACACCTTCTTTAAGAACACCTCGTATTTTGTCACAATGGTATTGAAGTGCCTCCTTTTATCCACCAGCTTCATGCCTTCCAGACAGTAAAGTCGGTTGAAAGAGTCCAATAGCAGCTCATTTGCTCCATCTATCGAGGATGTCGATTGAACGTTCAGTACACGGATAAAGCATGCTGCCACGGTGTCAAGATCCGGCAGGAACGCCTTTAAATCGGCAAACTCCCCTTCCACATCCGCCAACAGTTTCTGTTTGAACAGTTCCGGGATAAACGGCAGCTCCGTTTCCTTCTTCTTGTAATTGTCATACATCACCCGGGCCATCTGCGTCATGACATTCCGGTAGAAGTCACTGTTCTCAAACAGCTTGGCAAACGAATCCATCTGCTCTACATAACAACCTCGGGCCACCTCATCGAAGATCTGCGGGAAGATGCTTTCCTCAAACTGCTTCTCATCCGTATTGTTCGCCTGCTTGGTCAGTTTCTTCTTGGCGGTGGATACCATCTTGTCATAAATGGACTCCACGATCACACGGTCTGCCTCCGAGAACTGCCCCTGATACATGATATTCACCTTGTCGATGATACGGCTCAACAGATCCTCGTTATCATTCTTCGGCTTGCCGGCCTTCGGGTTCTCACCTTTTATCGGCTTTTGGTCGTCACCCAATCGGATGGACACCGTCTCTCCTTCCGAGATCTTGGAATTGACCAACATGATCTGTCTGTTCAGGTCTATTCTTTCCCGGGCATTCTTCGGCAATAGTCTGTACAGGTAATCGGCATACACATAGGCCTTGTACAGATCCTTGTCGTATGTTCTTGCGATCTGTGCCATATAAGAATAGAAGCGGACAAAATTCTTGATCTTCGACCTGACCTCAAAGCGCTTCTCCTCGTCCAATTCCTCATAACGGTCCAGCGTATTCTTAAAGGCATTCGACAAAGCGCCCAACCGGTCTTTCTGCTTATTGATGTTCTGCAACAGATCAAAGAAGCGCTGTTCGTCGCCTTCGGTCCACAACTGGTACATCTGAATGTCCTTTCTGAACGTATAGACATAATTCACGTCCACCGGATTTATCAGTTCCGTACCCTTATAGAACGGTTCGAACGATTTCTTGATGTCATCCGGCTTGTTATAGAAATCGAGCACGTAGGTATCCTTCTTGTCCTTGTGCGCCCTGTTCAGACGCGAAAGGGTCTGCACCGCCTTCACATTCCTCAGCTTCTTGTCCACGAACATCGTATGCAACAGCGGTTCGTCAAAGCCGGTCTGATACTTATCGGCCACAATCAACAGGTTATACAGGTCCGAAGCGAAATACAACGGCAATTTGGCTTCCGAGATGTTGCGTCCGTCCGTGGAATTCAGCTTCGGTTCGGTATATTCAACGCCATTATAGGACACCGTGCCTGAGAACGCCACCATCGGCTTCACGTCCGTAATGTGGTTCGCCTCACAATACTTCTTCACCTCCATGAAATAACGCACCGCATGGGCACGTGAGGAGCACACCAGCATGGCCTTTGCCTTGCCGTGTATGGCATTCAGGGTCACCTCCCTAAACTTCTCCACGATGATCGCCGTCTTCTGGGCGATCACATGCTGATGATTGTCATGGAAAGCCTTGATGGCACGTGTGGCCGGCGTTTCCTCATACGACGGGTCCGCCTCTATGCGCTTAGCGATTTCATACGTGGTGTCGTACGTAGTGTAATACTTCAGCACATCCAGGATGAACCCTTCTTCAATGGCCTGCAACATCGAATAGTTGTGATAGGCCACATACCTGTTGTCCTCCGGGCTGTCTCCTTCCTCTACCAGTTCTCCGAAAGTCTGCAGCGTCTTGGGTTTCGGCGTTGCCGTGAAGGCATAGAAGAAAAGATTGCTGTGCTGCCCCTGAGCCAAGAGGTCCTCCAGCAGCGCGTCTTTCTTCTTTTCGAGTTCTTCGGCCTCAACCTCTTCTATCTCGGCATATTCACGCAAGGCCTCGTCCGTATCCGCCAAGGCGGCCTTCAGTTTCTCAGCACTCTTGCCCGACTGCGACGAATGGGCCTCATCCACCACGATCGCATAGCGCTTGCCGCTGCGGCTCGTCAGCTCCTTGTAGATGATCGGGAAGCGGTGAAGGGTCGTAATGACGATTCTGGTATTGTCATCATTGATGATCCGGGCCAGTTTCTCCGAGCTGTCCGCATCCGTGATGGTCTCTATCTGTCCGTCGATATGGTCAAAGCCGAGGATGGTGCTCTGAAGCTGTTTGTTCAGCACACGGCGGTCGGTGATGACAAACACGCTGTTGAACATGTTCTTCATGTCCGCATCCTGCAATCCGGCCAGACGATAAGTGAGCCATGCAATGGAATTGGACTTGCCTGAACCGGCCGAATGTTGAATCAGAAAATTATTTCCATGTGGTTTCTTCCGAGACGCATATAGCGGAATTTCGTCTGCCGCCATGCCATAATTCACTTCCTTGTCATCACCTCTCTTTTTCACGAGATTCGCATAATAGGTATCGGCCACCAGTTTCTCCACCACATCCAGTTGGTGATAGCGGGGGAAGATGATCTTCACGGAAGTTTCCGTCACCTCTTTCTCCCTACCATGCTTGTCGATGATTATCTTCAGCTTTTCTTCTTCCTGTCGGGAGATGTAACGCTGAAGGATGGCAAGCAACATGTCTCTCTGCAGAATGTGCTCCCATAAGTAAGAAGTGACATATCCTCCGTCCTCGCGCTCCGGATTACCGGCACCGCCTACCTTTCCGGCCCCGTTCGAACCCTGATTAAAGGGAATGAAGAAAGTCTTTTCCTTCTTCAATTCGGTGGTCAGCGCCACCTCATACAGATCGACCCCGAAGTAGGCCAATATACGGTTGTTGAACCGGAACAGCGGTTCCTTGGGATCGCGGTCGGTGCGCCACTGCCGTTTGGAGTCTTCCACGTTCTGCCCCGTAAACTGGTTTTTCAGTTCAAGGGCCACAACAGGAATACCGTTCAGGGAGAGCACCATATCAATGGTGTTCCTATTCAGCTTGGAGTAGGCAAACTGGCGGGTCACCGTAAGAATGTTGGCATGGTAATTGGCCACCAGTTCGTCATTCAGCGACGAAGCCGGAGCAAAATAACAGAACCGGATATTGATGCCCACATCGCTGATTCCCTTGCGCAGCACATAGATCAGGCCATACCGCGTCACATCATCCTGAAACACACGGTACAGTTGCCTTTCCGCCTTGTCGCCATACTTGGTTACATAGCGTTTCCACTGCTTGGGCTGCGTCTTTTCTATAAAGGAGATAAGTACCGGCATGTCAATGGCCCGCTCCTTATCGTAGGTATCCTGGTTGCCTTTGACATAGCCGCCTTCCGTAATCAGGTAGCGTTCTATATCGGCTTCAAAATTCTTTTCTTTCAAATCAGAGGTATCCATGGTTTGTTTGTCTTTACTCTTCAGATTTTCTTTCTTATTATGGCAGCAGATAATCATCTGCTTTTGCAGAAGAGATTTTTCAAAGTGCCATTATGGCTCTTTGAGTTCTCTTCTGTGGTTCCTTGACATTAGCTCACTTTTCTTTTTCCGGTTACGCACTCGAAAATCAAAGATTTCTTGTACTCCTTCAGTTTCTCGATTTTCTGTTGCTTGATGGAAATCAGCTCGTCTATCTCACTGCATCTTTGATCGAGGTAATCGGCAATGGATTGTTGTTCAGAGAGAGGGGGAATTGGCAGCCATGTATTTTTTATTTTATCCTGACTAATATTTGGTTGACCTCCTCCTTCTGCTCTGTATATCAAGTATTTCTTTACAGAGTTCATCGCATAAAATAAATACTTAAAATTCTGTTTTGTCTCGTTCATTACACAACATGCTTGATTTACACAACCATCTATTTGGGAAATAGAAATATTTCCAACCGAAGCACCATACATTGCAACAATAATAAATGGCGCTTGGTATATTTTTAATGCTGGATATTCTTTAAAAGCAGTATAGGAAATAGTATTCTTACATATTTCTATATCACCACCATTAATGTCACCTGATTGTATCCAATTTATAGAACCGTTATAATTGTCTTCCTTACTGGATTTTGGTGTTGTTCCACTACCAATTATACTAAATAATCTAATAATTTTATTTTTACTCCAATGCTCCGGAATCTCCCCAATCCATTCAATCCCGCTATCTTTTAAAGGGACATTTTTATCCAAGCCCTTGGTTACCGCTTCGGTAATGACAGATTGCTTATAGCTTTGCAGTTTGGTAATCATTTCCTCTTGCAAAGTTATCAGTTCGTCTATCTCGCCACATTTTTGGTCAAGGTAGGCGGCTATGGATTGCTGCTCAGAAAGAAAAGGAAAAGCAACAAGTATATTGCCCAAATCTGTTTGTGTTAAACTTGGCAATGATGTAGAAGTTGAATAAAGATTAAAAGGAAAAATTAATGCAAGATAATATGCAAATTTACAATGTAAATCTGCATGTGGTATAGCATAAAACATTGTATCTACAACCCAAAATTTTCCCTTCACATATAAAGGTTTATCAATTGTTCCTTTTCTACCTAATAGTAAAGCTTCTCCATCATATATGTAATTTGAGCAATATGCAAAGCAACCTCCTGACCCCATTACAGGATAGACTTCTGCATCCAAAAAGTCTTTATAATCTTTTCCATTATTAATAGTAATCTTTCTTTTAAATGAAGTCACCTCCCAGTGCTCTGGAATCTCCCCAATCCAAGCAATACCGCTATCTTTGTATTTATCGTATCTATTTTCCATCATTCTCAATCCTCCTGTTCATAATAATATGAGTAATCAATACCTTTCATAAAGGTTTCACGATCATTAATCTTGTCGGTAAGTGCAGGTTGCAGAAGTGCTTTCAGCTCATCGGCATTAGCCACGCTGTGCGTCATCGCATCCAGATAAGACTTCTTGTCTACATTGCTCCAGTCCACACAAACCTTAAGATTTTTCTTCAGCATCAGGTCAAGCCAGATACGGGTAGCACGCCCGTTGCCTTCACGGAAAGGATGGGCAATGTTCATCTCCACATACTTGTCTATGATCTCATTGAAACTGGTTTCGGGCATACACTCTATCTGCCGCAATGTATTCGGAAGATACTGAGCCATGGCAAACTGGAAACCGCCTTTGGCTATGTTCACCGTGCGTATCTGTCCTGCAAAATCATATAATCCGCCAAACAAATAAGCGTGAATCTGCTGCAAGCCTTTCACGGTTCCCACTTCTATATTGTCTATCAGACTACTTTCGAACAAGGCGTATGCCTTTGATTTGCTTCGTCCGTCTATCGTCTCGTCGCTGTTGGTAAACCATTCCACAAACCGGGCAGCCTTCGTATTAGGAAAACACGCAGCAAGAGAAAGAACTCCTGAATTATCAAGTACATCTGTCATATAATGCTTTCCGTCAGAAGCCATCAATTTCAGTTGGTTAGTGACACTAACCAACTCGTTTTGTTCTTTCTTCAGCTTGTTTTTCAGATACTTCCAGTAGTTCCGGTTCTTGGCATAATCATCCTGATCGTTGAGCACGCCTATAATATCGGGCACGGAAAACCACCATTTGGAATTTTCGTCATCCCAAATGGCACGTACTTCCCGATCATTGAAGAAGCGGATGGATATCTTGTTTATCTTGGCCATAATATTACCCCAGAATCTTAGACAGCAATTCCGATTCTCTTTCCTCCAGCTCTTTCAGTTCTTCGAAGATTACGGAACTTGGCGTCAGCGGCGTGTATTTATAGAACTCACGCGTAAACGGTATTTCATAACCGATCTTGCTGTCTGCCTCATTATACCAGAAGTCAGGAGCATACGGACGTACATTCTTGTCCAGATATTCCGCAATATCCTCTTTCCACGGAATGATCTCGCTGTCCTTCAGATCCGGATCGGGTGCGAACCCGCTATTCGCATCTGTGGGTTTTATGTACGCTTCCGGCATGTCGGCATTGCGCTTGCCGAAATAGTTTCTCAGCAGAGCCACCTTTCCCTGCGGCACTTTTATCTTGGCCTTCTTCAACTCCGAGAAGAAAGTCATGTCCGGGATTCCCGCTTGACCCGCCGGCATATTGTCTTCCCAATAGGTTGCCACTTTTTTCAGCAAGTCGCGATCCGCTTCCTTATAATCCTCGGCAGTAGCCTCATCGAAATGAATATCCTTATATTCCAAACGGAGCGGACGGTTGATGATGAGTTTCGTAAACTTGAAATCCTCCACATCCTTGATCTTGCTCTCTACCTTCAGTTCCGGATTATCTTCGGAAGTATATTCCCAGTTGGTGAAGTCGTGATAAGCCTGCATGATCAGTTCGCGGCAGGCGGTGGTAATCTCCACACGCTTGTTGCCGAGCGGCTTGCGCAACTTCTCAAAACATTGGCTGGCATCTATAAGCTGTACTTTGCCGATGCGCTCCTCGGACTTGCTTTTGGAAACAACCCAGATATAGGTGGCAATACCGGTATTATAGAACAGGTCATTGGGCAGCTGGACAATGGCCTCCAGCCAGTCGTGCTCCAGCAGATAGCCACGAATCTCACTCTCTCCGCTTCCGGCATCCCCCTTAAACAGAGGAGAACCGTTCTGGATGATGGCCATACGGCCGTCTTCCTTCAGCTTGGCCACTCCATTGAGCATGAACAGCATCTGTCCGTCGCCCTTGGCCGGCAGTCCCGGCGCAAAGCGTCCGGCCTCACCCAGCTCGTGCTCTTCCTTGACACGCTTCTCGGATGCCTGCCAGTCGATGCCAAAGGGCGGATTGGATATGATGTAGTCGAACTGGTAGCCCTTGAACTGGTCATCGCCCAACGTATCGCCCAGACGCATGTTGTCGGCATTGCCGCCCTTGATCAGCATATCGGCCTTGGCGATGCCATAGGTCTGCGGATTGAGCTCCTGACCGTAGCAGGTGATCTCCGCCTCGGGATCAATCTTGCGGAACCGCTCATCCAGACAGGCCAGCATCTGACTGGTGCCCATCGCCATGTCGTAGATGGAGGCCACGATGCCCTCGTCCCTCATCTCCTGCTCATGGTCGCCCACGAGCAGTTCGCCCATCAGATAGATGATGTCGCGCGCCGTGAAGTGCGCTCCTGCCTGGTCGTTGTATGACTCCGAGAATTTCCGCACCAGTTCCTCAAAGATATAGCCCATGTCTACCGCCGAAACCACATCGGCTCCCAGATAAGCCTTGGCTGAACAGAACTCCTTGATGACGAGATAAAGACGGTTGTTATCGTCCAGCTTCTTGATCTCATTGTAGAAGTCCATACGGTCGATGATGTCAATCACATTCTCCGAGAAATGATTCAGGTAGTTCTCGAAGTTGTCCTTAATATTGTCGGGATCGGCCAGCAAGATGTCGAAAGTAAACTTGCTGGTATTGTAGAAATGCTGTTTGGCCGCCGCCTCAAGGAAACCTTTCTTTACGGTGATTCCCTTGGCATCAAGATCCTCGTTCATCTTGATGACGGCGTCCTTGGTAGGAGCCAACGTGTCTTCAAAACGCTTGATGACACACATGGGCAGAATCACACTTCCGTATTCATGCGGTTTGTATAAGCCTACCAGTTTATCGGCAATGGACCATATAAGGTTGGCCTTCTCCTGTATATTGACTGAGGTCTGTCGCTGCAAATCTTCTCCACTCATATATTATAACGTAGGTTCTATGAATATTAAATATCTGTAAGTTAATATATTAGCAGAAATTGTCGTGTCTTTATAGTATTGAGATAAAAAGAATAACGAACAATAATTGCTATAACCATTGTACACAAAGTTATAAAAATATTTTGTATATCAAATGGTTTAGCATCACTGATTTTAAATTTTATAAGATGATGGCAAAATACAAGAATACGATATAAAAAACTTATGTGCCGTCATATCCGTACCAATAATAAATATCGGGACAAATTGTGACGACACATAGGTCTATTATGTATATAAAAATTGTCTTAGAAACAACTGCTACATTCAGCCTGCCACAACAGAGATAAGCTCATCAGGGCTCACCTTCTTCTGCTCGCCAGTCTTCATATCCTTAACAGTTACCAAACCCTCGGCAATTTCGCTTTCACCGGCAAGAGCAACGTAAGCAATACCCTTTGCATTGGCATAATTCATCTGTTTCTTCATCTTGCACGAGTCAGGATACATTTCGGTGGCGATGCCTGCCTGACGACATTTCTGTACAAGCGGCATACAATAAGCTGTCTCGGTTTCTCCGAAATTGATAAACAGCAACTGTGTGGAATTCATGGCTTCCTCCGGATAAAGATTCAAACCATTCAGCACATCATATATTCTGTCTGCGCCGAAAGATATGCCTACTCCACTGAGGCCCGGCATACCAAATATTCCAGTAAGATTGTCGTAACGGCCACCTCCGGAAATGCTGCCTATCGGGAAGTCGAGAGCCTTCACCTCGAAGATTGCACCGGTATAATAGTTGAGACCGCGTGCAAGAGTAAGATCCAATTGAACCTCGTTCTTAAGATTACACAACTTGAGCTTGTCAAGAATGTATCTTACTTCCTCAACGCCTTTCAGTCCTGTCTCAGACGATGAAAGCACGTTGCTTATAACGGCCAGCTTAGATTCATTGGTACCGCTCATATTGATTATGGGCTGGAGTTTCTCTATCGCATCGTCAGGAATGCCGCAATCGCGCAGTTCAGCATTTACTCCATCCACACCAATCTTATCGAGTTTGTCTATAGCGACAGTTATATCGACAATCTTATCTGCCTGTCCTATCACTTCGGCTATGCCGGCAAGAATCTTACGGTTGTTTATCTTGATGACAACACGAACGCCAAGACGCTCAAAAACAGTATCAACCATCTGCATAAGCTCCACTTCATTAAGTAACGAGTCGGAACCTACGACATCGGCGTCACACTGATAGAACTCTCTGTAACGTCCTTTCTGCGGACGGTCGGCACGCCATACCGGCTGTATCTGATAGCGGCGGAACGGCAGTTGCAGCTCCTCCCTATGCATGACAACATATCTCGCAAACGGGACGGTCAGATCATAGCGCAGTCCTTTCTCACAGAGTTTGGGCGCGAGTTTAAGCGAATTGCGTTCGGCAAGCTCCTCATTGCTCACCTTACTCATATAATCGCCGGAATTCAGAACCTTGAACAGCAGCTTGTCACCTTCCTCACCATATTTACCCATAAGGGTATGGAGTGTCTCCATGGCAGGTGTTTCTATCTGTTGAAAGGCATAAAGCGAAAAGACTTCCTTTATTGTATTGAATATATAGTTGCGTCTCGCCATCTCTAACGGCGAAAAGTCACGTGTGCCCTTAGGTATATTTGGTTTATTCATTTATGATGTCTTTTACTTCTTTCTAACAATTGTCTGTTCGCGGTCCGGACCTATCGAAACAATATCAATTGGAGTCTCAAGCTCCTTTTCAAGGAACTCAATATAATCGGTAAACTCCTTCGGGAACTGCGACTCGTCGGTATAACCTGTCATGTCTGTTTTCCATCCCGGTATGTCAACATATACAGGTTCGATGTCTTTCTCTATATTATACGGGAAGTCTCTTGTCTCCTTACCATTCTGTTTGTAAGCCACGCACGCCTTAATTGTATCAAAACCATCAAGGACATCGCTCTTCATCATTATAAGGCTTGTGACGCCGTTAACCATTATGGCATAACGGAGTGCTACAAGGTCAATCCATCCGCAACGACGCTCACGTCCTGTAACAGCGCCGTACTCATGACCAAGCTGACGTATTTTACTGCCTGTCTCGTCAAAAAGCTCTGTCGGGAATGGTCCTGAACCTACACGTGTGCAATAGGCCTTCATAATGCCATATACATTGCCTACCTTATTAGGACCGAAACCAAGACCGGTGCATGCTCCTGCACATATGGTATTGGAAGAGGTAACATACGGATAGCTTCCGAAATCGACATCAAGCATGGTTCCCTGAGCTCCCTCACAAAGGATATTCTTGCCTTCTCTCAACTGCTGGTTAACGAAATGCTCGCTGTCAATGAAATTGAACTGACGCATGTACTCCACACCTTCCATCCATCGTTTCTCATCAGCACTGATGTCATAATCGGTATATCCAAGCGATTTCAGTATTGCCTCGTGGCGTGCTTTGTGTTCAGCGTATTTTCTTTCGAAGTCGTCAAAGATATCTCCGACACGCAATCCGTTACGTGAAACCTTATCTGTATATGTCGGTCCGATGCCCTTACCGGTTGTTCCTACCTTATGGTCACCTTTCAGCGACTCGTATGCCCGGTCGAGCACACGATGGGTAGGCATTATCAGATGTGCTTTCTTTGATATATATAAACGCGATTTAAGATCATGGCCGCTCTTTTCAAGCTCTTTAGCTTCATCCATGAACAAATCCGGAGCAAGTACAACTCCATTGCCGATAATATTGACCTTTCCTCCCTGGAATATGCCAGACGGTATGCTACGCAGCACATATTTCTGTCCTTCGAACTCCAAAGTGTGACCAGCATTAGGTCCGCCCTGGAAACGGGCAATGACATCGTATCTTGGAGTAAGTACATCGACAACTTTTCCTTTACCTTCGTCTCCCCACTGAAGACCAAGCAGAACATCAACTTTACCTGTATTCATTTATTTGAAATTTAAAAAATTCGTATTACGTGGAATATATATCACAGCAGATATGCCACAAAGTTACGTTTTTTTATCTAATAATGGTATATCTGCAATTAAAAAATATCAGTTTTAATATCTTCCAAAGCAGAATCTGCCATTGCGGAATAACTATCGTCTATTGACATAAAACGCGAAAGGCAATTCATGGCAGCATGCTTCAAGGCCGAATTATCTCCGGCAAGTGTCTTACGTATGCTGTTCAGGAAAACGTCGGACTGCTCTTTGTCCGGCCGGAATCCTTTCATCATCAATCGGCTAAATATATGATAGGCACATATTTCGGCAATAATATTCCCACTCGACATCCATTTTAAAGCCAGCAAATGCGCGTCCTTGATATTCTGGAATAAATTGAGCGCACACATCTCTGCTATTTCTACAGACGTGGTGTGCATAATCCAATCTTCGGCAAGCTCGTGCGACATCTCGTCTGCCGGCATGAGCATGGTTGCAAGAATCTTACATTCCCTGATATCATCTTTCCATAATCCCGTAGCTAAATCGTAACTTTTTTTATATTCAGAAGCAATCTCTTTGAGTTGAGCCAACGGTATTCCCCAGTTCACTTTATATTCAAGTCCCTTCTCACGCATTGAGCGGGAGGTTATACCATTCATGAACAAGTGGAATGTTCTTTTTATCTTTCGTATGTTTTCTGATGTCTGGTCCATCTTAATATTTTTTATAAAAATCCATATTCTGAAGAATATCTCAGCATCTGATGCTCATAGCTTTCAGTATAATCAACCTCGATATCAACCATATTACCATTTTCATCATAAACAGGCTTCATCCAAGGATTTATGAAACCTTTATACGGTGCTATGTCTAATGCCGCATATCTTTCCAGGACTTCTGAATGTAAAGTAGGGTCAATATTTATGGCATACGTCTCGACCAATTCTTTTGCGGCCTCATAATCGCCTTCGCTCTTGATGCGCTGTATCTCGGCAAGGAGCTTGGCAAACAATGAACGTAAAGCCTGATAGTCGGTTATATCGATGTATGTCTTTCCGTCTTTCTTTACAAGCCGTACAACACCATCGGAATGTACATACACCCAACGGGCAATCAATGCCCTATTGCGCATATGGGCCTCCTCTATCTGATGCCCCGGTTTGATGCGCGTTAATTGAGTCATCATACCGTTCATCATGTATGTATAATATTGTGACTTATAAGCCTCCGGATTATCCAGCAGGCCGAGTTCGCATAACTTCTCGTCGGCGATATAATATAATCCGAAAAGATCGGCACGGGCTTCTTCTATTGTGTTGCCGTATGCTTTTAAGGCATCCGGATAAACACCCGGCAGGAGCTGTCCGCTTCCATGTCCAAGACATTCGTGCAGATCGGTATGTAAATCATCACATATATTGCCATATTTCTTGATAAGCTCAAGCGTCGGCTCATCTATGACGAACTCTTCTTTGAATCCATTGCCAACAGCCGCCTTATCATAAGCCTCTGTAAGATTACCTATCGTAACACTCTTGGAACCGTAACGTGCACGTATCCAATCCGCATTTGGAAGATTTATTCCTATTGCTGACGACGGATATTCATCGCCGCCCAACATAGCAGCACACACTACATTCGCAATAACGCCTTTTACTTCTTTTTTCTTAAAACGAGGATCTACAGGCGAATGGTCTTCGAACCATTGCGCGTTGTCGCTTATAGTCTGGGCACGACGTGTCGCTTCCGTATCCTTATAGGAGACAAAGCCCTCCCATGAAGCCTTCAGACCAAGAGGATCACCATACACTTCAATAAAACCATTTATGAAATCAATCAATCCGTCAGTCTCTTTCAACCACTCAATGGAGAAGCGGTCGAACGTACGCAGATCTCCCGTACGATAATAATCAATCAAAATTGATATTATAGCTTTCTGCTGTTCGTTCTCAGCAGCGCTCCGGGCTTTCTCAAGCCAATAAATAATCTGTTTAATTGCAGGCCCGTACATTCCGGATTCTACCCACTTGTATTCCACAATCTTACCATCGCGCTTTACAAGTTTTGAATTAAGTCCATAGGAAGGCATCTCCTCGTCTGACTCGTCTTTCATGTCATTATAGAATCTTTCTACTTCGTCTTGTGTAACATTCTCATAATAATTGCATGCCGACGTAATCACCAAATCCTGTTTATCGGCCTTGTTCACGCGCTTCGGGAGAATAGTTGGATCAAATATTACAGGGAAAAGCTCATCACAGAAGCTATCTATTGTCTCATTCTCTTTTAATGGCAGCAAACTTTTATCGGTATTATCTATAACCTCTCTTAAATAAGATGAAGAGAAACCGGGAACAATCTTCTCACATCCGTAATGATGATAAATACCATTCGAAAACCACAGCCGTTTAAGATATATCACAAGATTTTGGAATTCAACACTATCTCTATTTCCCTTATATCCTACAAATATTGCCTCAAGCAGTTTCCTTATACGGATATTATAGGCTCCGAACTGATCGGTCGTAATGTCACGTCCGGACAAAGCAGCCTTTGATAAATAATAAATATATTTCTTTTGTTCTAGAGACAATGCATCAAATCCCGGTAAGCGATATCTTAATAATTGAAGATCCGCAAATTTTTCATCTGTGTAATTAAAAGTTTGTTCCATCCTTTGCATATAAATTATTAAAAGTTACTACCACCCATCAACATCTCATATGTTTTATTCTATACGATGAGTCTGTCGGTAATGTAATGGTGTCACTCCTTTGTATTTACAAAATGCGTTATAGAAAGACTGACGATTTGAAAATCCGACCATATCTGATATTTCCTGCATTTTTAGCTTTGAGTATCGCCTGTCTGCCAATATAGTCATTGCCTCCTCCACTCGCAGTTTATTTATCAATGACGTGTAATTCATATGGAATCTGACACTCAACACCAATGATACATATCTTGTATTTGTACCCAACTCCTCTGCAAGTTTTTTTGCTGAGTAATTCTTATCTCTATATTTTTTTTCAACATGCAGAATCCTGATAATCTTCTCATACAAATCATCGGATACTTTCGAGCTTATATATCTCAGATAGGCCGGATCACGCTTATCTGATACTTTATTATCATCGTCACTCATTTAATATTTCGTTTTATACATTAAACAGGAATATTACGTATTTTCTTATAATGCATCGCACTCTTTCAGCCATAATGCGCTCGACGCATCTGAAGGCATTCGCCAATCGCCGCGAGGGCTTAAACTTACACTGCCGACTTTAGGACCGTCAGGAAGGCATGAACGCTTAAATTGCTGTGAGAAGAAACGACGGAAAAATGTCTTAAGCCAATGCTTTATTGTTTCATCCTTATAATCTGCAACATCAAAAGCTTTCCGCGCCAACAGATATATCTTAGATGGTCTGAAACCAAAACGCAAGAAATAATACAAGAAGAAATCATGAAGCTCATACGGTCCAACAAGATCTTCTGTCTTTTGCTTTATTGTTCCATCCTCCTCAGCCGGGATAAGTTCCGGACTGATTGGCGTATCTATTATATCAAGCAGGGTATCACGTGATTTCTCATCCACCGCACTATCGGCAACACTTCTGACCAAATATTTTATCAGCGTTTTAGGAATTCCGGCATTAATTCCATACATGGACATGTGGTCACCGTTATAAGTTGCCCATCCAAGAGCCAATTCACTTAAATCACCCGTTCCAATAACCATACCGTTCAACTGGTTGCTGAGATCCATCAATATTTGAGTTCTTTCGCGAGCCTGACCATTTTCGTAAGTAACATCATGTACAGAAATATCATGTCCGATATCATTGAAATGCATCTTAACACTTTCTGCAATGTTTATTTCTCTTATTGTCACGCCAAGACTTTCCATCAATGATAATGCGTTATTATAGGTACGGTCTGTTGTTCCGAAACCAGGCATAGTAACTCCTACAATACCCTTACGGCTCATTCCCAATTTATCGAATGTCTTAACGCATACCAACAATGCCAATGTTGAATCAAGTCCGCCGCTTATGCCTACAATAAGATGTTTACAGCCCGTATGTGTTATACGTTTAGCCAATCCGGCAACCTGTATTGAGAAAATCTCATTACAGCTATGTTGCATATCATTCTCACTTGGAATAAACGGAAGTGCATTAATATCACGCATCAAAGAGAAATCTTTCATCTGTACAACACCGGTTGACTTTATGACAACATCAGAATTATCACGACAATTCACAAATGTAGTATTTTTCTGTCTCTCAACACGCAGTTTCTCAACATCTATCTGATTGATTACAAGTTGTGGTTTGAAACTGAAACGTTCTGACTCTGCCAATAATGTTCCATTCTCGAAAATGAGAGCATTGCCACCATACACAACATCCTGAGTACTTTCTCCAAAACCACAACCACTATATACATAACCGGAAATGGTGCGCGCACTCTGTTGTGACAGCAAACTCATAAGATAATCATGCTTACCTATCAACTCATCACTCGCAGACAAATTGAAAATAATATCAGCACCTAATAATGTCAATTTATTACTACATGGTTCAGCAGCCCATACATCTTCACATATCTCAATACCAAACAAGATATTGTCTGAAGTCTTGAACAAAATCGGATCCGGAACAACAGAAACCGTATTGCCTGCATATCTTATATCTGTAGGTCGTAGATTCTTTGATGAAGAGAACCATCGCTTCTCATAAAATTCTCCGTAATTAGGAAGATATGTTTTCGGCACCATCCCAACTATAACACCATGCTGAATAACAATAGCGCAGTTATATAAGGATCCGGATATATTTACCGGTGCTCCGACTATGCATATAATATCAAGTTTGCGGGTAAAATCCAAAAGCTGCATTACAGCAACTTCCGACTGTTCAATAAGCAATTGCTGTAAGAACAAATCTTGACAAGAATATCCCGTAATGGACAACTCTGGAAAAACTATTATCTCAACGCCCTTTCCTTCAGCCTGTGCGACAAAGTCTTCTATCTGCTTAACATTATATTCTGTATCGGCAACTTTTACAGACGGAACAGCAGCGGCTACTGTTATAAAACCATATTTCATATTATCTTATTGTTATTTGTGTAGCTCCATATCCGTATTCCAAGAATGATGCGTCCTGGTATTGATAACTCTTATATCTGTATTGCAATTCATGCAGAATAGCATGACGAAGAACACCTTCGCCTTTGCCATGAATGAATACAATGCGCCTGCCTTTATCAGATTTGTATTTATCAAGAACTTCACGAAATTTCTCTATCTGATAATTCAATATATCTGACGAGCTCATACCGGCTGTGGTATCAAGCAAAGAATGAGCATGTAAATCTATAACAACAGTATCATCATTCTTCTTTCTATTAATGAACGGATTGCCTTTTTTCCCGTCTTCATATCGCCTTGCATAAGTATCTTTTCTAGAATTGTCGTCAGAAGAAGCAGAATACATATCTTTCTTCAATTGTTGTGCATCAACAACGAGAGGACGTGGTGTCTTGTCATTTTCGACGATTGGCAACAACAATGCTACTTCATCAAAGAAGTCGTTCTCACGAAACGTATGCAATTTATAGAATTTCACTTTATCAAGACGGAACTGTGAATCAATCACAGGTTTATGCATAAAACTTTTATCACGCTTATATGCTATCAACTGTATTGAAATCCGATCATAATCATTAAGACTTTCACGACCAAACTCCTCAATATACTTTTTTGTATTCGGCTCTAATTCATCCTGCGAATGTAATCTCCAATTCGCTCCTTCTGCCGTACAATAACTGTATTGTATGAAATAATTACTATCGTTTACAATATAGACATCAAACATTGTCGTTGTAAACATCTTAGAATCTTTAGGAACAAAAGCAAGATAACAATTCAAGACATCACCGCCTTTACGTTCCTCAATAAGCTTATGAGAGTAAGACGTATCCGCAGCCATAACTTTTTCAGCTTTCCTGTCAGCAGTATTTGTATTTATGACACCATGCTGCGAGGAGTTGGATGCTGAATTTGGCGTATCTCTTTTTATGACATTTTGTGTATCATAATTATCTTTTTCTCCAACACAAACAATATCATTTATTGGTGTTGGTATCTGGAAGCCATCTTCATCCTCCACCAACACGATATTTCCTTTAAATCCTGCGATACGACCACCACCGGTTTCGCTAAGGAATCGAACTTTATCTCCTATTTTCATAAGCTTATTATTTCGTGATTTATATTTATGGAATCAATAAAGAGCTATCTCCATAACTCAGAAATCTAAAATCATGCGACAACGCATAATCATAAATTTTTCTCCAATCCCCATTAACAAATGCACTGACTAAAAGCAACAATGTACTTTGAGGTTGATGGAAATTGGTTATCAACATTTTTACAATCTTGTATTTATATCCTGGTGCAATAATAATTTGTGTACTTGTACGCAACGCGTCCTTACCATTTTTATCAAGATAAGACAGAATACATTTCAATGCATCAACAGGAGAAACATTTTCTGAATTCTCGTCGCCATACGGTTCCCATTGATTAACATGCAGATCTTCTTCATGTAAATCCATATTATTCTGCAACTTCAAACCTATATAATACAAGCTTTCCAACGTTCGAACACTAGTCGTTCCAACTGCGATGGCACATGCATTATAACGTATTAATTTTTCTATTGTTTGACGCTTGACACAGATATACTCAGAATGCATTTCATGACCTTCTATCATCGCGGATTTCACAGGTTTAAATGTTCCTGCTCCTACATGAAGTGTAAGCTCCTCACAATCAATACCATGATCCACCAGATCAGCCAGCACTTTATCTGTAAAATGAAGTCCCGCCGTAGGGGCAGCCACAGATCCCTTGATTTTAGAATACACTGTCTGATATGTCTTCTTATCACTATCTTGCGTTTCACGATTCAAATATGGAGGGATAGGCAATTCTCCTATACAATCTATAATCTCTGCAAAAGTTATGTTATTGTCATTCCAATCAAAATCTATCAACAATCCCGTACCATAAGAGCCATGCAATGTTGCTTTAAATTGAATATCTTTTCCAGAAATATTAAACTCCCTTACAAGCGGTCCGGTTTTCCATTTTTTCAGATTACCGACAAGACAAGACCAAGAACAATGTCCTGTTGTTTGAAACATTTGTTCATAATCAGATGGTTCTGCTGGCTCCAACAAGAAAATCTCAATCAGGGCACCTGTTTCCTTATGAAAATGCATTCTTGCCTGTATAACTTTCGTATTATTGAATATCATCAACGAATTTGACGGCAAATATTTTGATAAATTATAGAATACATCCTCAGAAACTTCACCATGTTTATATATAAGCAATTTGCTGTGATCTCTTTCTTTCACAGGAAATTTTGCTATCCGGTCCTCCGGAAGGGGATAATTAAAGTCTTTAATATAAATATGTTTTGTATCCATACAATTAAAAATAAATTATAACAGACTTGAATATTGCATATAGTAACGTTAAAAACATTACCAATATTACAAAATCTATATCGTTTTTATCATATCCACTTATAGTATATTGCGTCGAAACATAAGTTATTTTAGGGGCAATTCTTTCATAAACAAAAGAATACAACCTTGAGCCAATTAATCCAACAAGTCCGCCCCAAATAAGCCCGACAGCAATATCGCTTGGATAATGCACACCAAGATATAACCTTGTGTAACAATTAACCAATGACCATAATATTAATGTTATACTCAATAATCTACTTCTGATTAGCATTATAAAGAATATCGCTATAGAGAAAGTATTGGCAGCATGTGATGAGAAGAAACTATACCCGGTCGCACGAAAGCCATTTGCTAAAGTAATATATCCCCCAAATACAGGATCATTGCACGGTCGCTCTCTCCCAACAAGAGGTTTTACTATAAGGTCTGACATTCCACCTGACAAAAGAATACAAAATGCCACACACCCTACAACCAAAAATATCTGACTCATTGTTTCATTATTTTTTACAACTAAAAACAATAAAGCCAAATATAAAGGTATCCATGTAAAACCTGATGTTAACACAATTATCAGATTATCCATAAACACAGAATTGCTGCCATTCAACAATAACAGCAAATTCTGATCTATATTAACAAGTGCATTAACATCCATTATTATTACATAATATTTTATATTTCCTCAATCTGAGTTTTCCTAACCCATCCGTCTCTGCCATCAGATAATTCAATATGACGCCAATCACTCATTGTCTTATCAATGATTCTGACTTTAGTTCCCTCGTGTAAAACAAAAGAATCAGTACCTGTATTGACAGGAGTTTTCTTTACGCTTATTGTTGAGGCTACGACAATTGCATCATTACGATTCTCAAATTGCGCTTTTTGTTGATAAGCAAAAACATTGCTCAATACAAACAACACCAAAAATGATATCGCTCCATAGAAACCTATCTTGCGCAGCATAATTCTATTTCCAAATAGAAACAATAACATGAGAACCAAAGCGATAAGTACAGATAAGACTGAAAATATCGCCCAGGTATCCACACTCACAAGATTTACCAATGATTTGTACCAAGTAACAAAAAACATGTCACTGCTTGGCATTAATCTATCAATGGTTTTATTCCGCACAAACTGGAGATTGAACAATATATCACTGTTTCCCGGAGAAAGTCTTAATGCTCTCTCGTATGCAACTATTGCTTTAGTGTTATCTCCTGTCCTATAATAAGCATTACCCAGATTATAATATAAATCTGAACTTACACCAGTCTTCAACAGTTCGTTGTATCCGATTATAGCCTGTTGATAGTTACCTTTTGAATACTCCTCGTCCACCTGTTCCTTTGTTACCGCAGACATGGCAAGTGGACAAAACAACAGCAACATAAGCAAGATAACAGCCTTATCAGACTTTTTCTTATTTTTCAATGTCTTCAAAGAATCCTCTATATCCATTATTGCATTTATAGCGCTATTATAAGTCTTATCCATATTTCCAGCAGCATCACCTGGGGCATAACGTTCAAATTCACACTCATCAAGTGCACTCATAAATTTATTTATTGTATCATCCTTGATTCCATTGTCTCCCAACTTTCCGGAAATATTATCTCTTGAGAGTTGTTCTACAGGCATATTCAGCTTATCACTAACGTAGCCCCATAAAGCTCTAAGAACTTCATCATAAAATTCGTTCTGTTTTCCGGCTTTCATGAGTTTTTCCGCATTTCTCAATCTCTTTACTGCGATTTTATTGGCTCTGCGACCTTTCATTTTTACAATATCCGCATTATCAATAGCCCGTTTACGGAAAATAATCAACAGAATAACAAACAATATTATCAAACACATGATACTTACCCAATACGAAGCAGAACCATAAAAGAATTCTCCGGTATTACGTAACGATGTATTACCTGTCTTTATTCCCCGAATATCGTTTTCTTCATCGGAATAATCTACCATACTACCGCCGTGTCCAGATCCTTTTGCCACACTAATATCTATAGACTGAGTTTTCACTGTCTTATAAGACTTCTCATTCAAATCATAATATGTAAAACTTATTGGCGGGATGACATATCTTCCTTGATTACGCGGCACAACAAGGAAATCATATATTATACTACCCTCAATACCTTTTGTCGTAAGTTTCGTCTTATCTGTCACTTTTGGATCATACTTGTCAAAATCCTTAGGGAACGTAACATTCGGCTGTTTCAATAATTTCATATTACCGACGCCACTAACAACAACTCTCAAAGTCAAAGGATCTCCGGCCTTAACATTCTTATTATCTGCTTTAGCTGAGATACTAAAAGATCCTACTCCCCCAGAGAATCCGACAGGCTTCTGTGGCAGAGGGTCAACTTGAATATCTATTGCAGGAGCAACTATATTACGTTTCACTTCCACATATCCGGAACCGCCATTGAAAAAAGCCTCAAAAGGATCAACATTCTGATTCTGCTGCACCACAACGCCCTTAAAGGTTATGCTTGGTATCTTAAGTTTACCAGTCATCTGCGGATACATGACATATTGACTCCATGTCACACATCGATAATTTATACCATTAACCTTTTCTATGTGATAACTTTTCTGAAGTGGTAACTTTACTTCTTGTGTATGAAAGCCTGTCAAATCCGGCATTTTCCCATCTAACGATGTCAGATCAACCAACGTATATACCTTATAAGTCAGCAAGATTGGCTCCTGTTCATATACGCGTTTTTTATTTGCACTAACCTTTACAAAAAGATCTTTTCCACTTATACGTGAACCGGCAGATCTCATTGGCTCACTATCATCGTGCATACGCGGCGCTCCGCCAGTACCGGCAGAAGAACCACTGACCGTAATATTAATTGCTCTTGATGTGATAGTTTTACCGCCAATCTTCGCATGCGCCGGTGATATCTTATAAGAACCTTTCTTTTCAGCATATAACGTGTATGTAAATGTTATGGATGAAGAGCTGCTTGTCCGGCCATTTATCATTTGAATGCTTCTTTGTACAGACTGATATGGTCCAGCTATGACTTCTATTCCTGCTGGAATATTTCCAGCCCTGAAATCATTGACATCCTGAGTATTTACTGTATATGCAATTCTGAAATTCTCACCAACCGCAACCCTCGACGGAGCGGATACTGATATAGACTGCGAATACACCTTGCATACACTCAGTAACATTACACATAATAAGAAATATAATTTCGTAGTTCTCATAATGAAATAAATATCATAAATGACGATGTTCTACCAATTTTTCTCCAATTTTCTTGAACGCGAATGGCGAGACTCATCCTGCATTCTCTTTTTCGTTTCTTTCTCAGCCTGCATTGCAGCATTAAGCAATTGTTCAGCATTATCCTTACTCATCTGCTCTTGTTTTTGCTGATTCTTTTGCTGCTGCTGATTCTTTTGCTTTTGCTGTTTCTCTTTATTATTCTTATTTTGCTTATCGTCTTTATTTTTATTTTGCTGAGGTTTATTATTCTGTTTCTTTTGTTGTCTTTTACATAATGCAAGATTATACCGGGTCTCGTTATCATTAGGATTATTTCGGAGACTTTCCTTATACGCCGATATGGCTTCTCCGAACATCTTCCTATTCTGACAGATGACTCCTATATTATGAAATATCTTTGCCTTTCGCATAGGACTCTTCTCCACTCTTGCAGCTTTCTGATATTCCTCCACTGCAGCCGAGTCTTTTTGCTGCATCATCAATGCACAGCCAAGATTATACAAAGCCTGTGAATTATCAGGATTTACAGCTACTGATTTCCTGTATTCAGCTTCAGCCTTTGAATATTCCTGCATTCTATATAATTTGTTTCCTGAGCGGATGAATTGTCTGTCCGCCTGAGCCGATGCATCTACTAAACAAATAGATATAAAGAATAATAATATTATATATCTGTTCATTATTTCTTCCTCCTGAATAAACGTACGTTCTTAAGAAGTGGATTCTTTGCCTCAAGAATACATACTTCTGCTATAAGCAACAACAACACAAGAATTCCAAAAGCCTGGAACTGTTCGTCATACTCACTATAAACAACACTCTGTGTAGTACCCTTCTGCAACTTTGCAATCTCAGAATTCAACTTTTCCTGAGCCTCGCTTGTATTATCGACATGGATATACGTGCCATTTCCTGCCTGCGCAACTTCTTGACACATCTGCTCGTTAAGGGCTGTCATTACTGTTTTTCCTGATGCATCTGTAAGATAGCCATTACCCATCGGTATTGGAGCACCGGTAGTGCTGCCCACCCCGAGAATGAAAACATTGATGCCTTTCTTTTTGGCTTCTTTTGCTGCCTCTAAAGCACCACCTTCATGGTCTTCACCATCTGTTATGACAATTATAGCACGTCCTATTTTCTCCTGCTGGCTAAAACTATTCATAGCAAGCCTTATCGCGCGTGCCAAGTCTGTTCCCTGCGTAGAAATAAGCGATGGCTCCATATCCTGCAAAAACATCTTTGCAGATACATAATCATTAGTTATAGGAAGTTGCACAAACGCTTCTCCAGCAAAAACTATAAGTCCTATCTTATCTTCTGTAAAATTATCAATAAGATTTTCGACAAGCAATTTGCTTTTCTCCAATCTTGACGGGACCACATCTTCAGCAAGCATGGAGTTACTTATATCCACGGCAATTATAGTTTCTATTCCACTGCGACTCTCATTCGATATCTTTGTACCTGTCTGAGGACGGGCCAACATTATAACAACAAGAGCCAATGCGATAAGACTAAGCATGAATTTCACCGTAGGCCTGTACTTTGAAACATCTGGCATCAGTTCTCTAACGAGAGACATATCACCGAATTTTTTCAACTTAGCCTTTCTACGCATATATGTGAAATAGCGTAATAGCAATAATACCGGCACTAACAATAAAAGCCAGAGATATATAGGATCCTCAAATCTGAACATTTGTCTTAATTTTTATGGTATTCTTCTTAATACCGTCGTTCTAATTAATATATCACACAGCAACACAATAAACAATGCAAGAGCAAATGGCTGGTATGCCTCATATCTCTTTGAGAATTTCTTAACATCCATTTTTGTCTTCTCAAGCTTGTCTATATCATTATATATCTGCTGCAGTTCACGATTATTGGTCGCTCTGTAAGAATTTCCATCCGTCGTCGATGCAATGTCGGTCAAGGTTTTAAAATCAATCTCGACAGGAATCTTAATATACTGTATTCCACCTGCAACCGGCATTGGGTATGGAGCAACCTTATTTGTACCAACTCCAATGGTATATACTCTTATCCCGAATTTCTTTGCTATCTGTGCACTGGTCATAGGAGAGATATCCCCCATATTATTACTACCGTCAGTAAGAAGAATTATGACTTTACTTTTTGCCTTGGAATCCTTAAGTCTGGAAACAGCATTCGCCAAGCCCATACCGATTGCTGTTCCATCAGCAATTATTCCGCGCGATGCAATGTCTGTACGCACAGATTGCAACATATTAAGCAATGAGGCATGATCCGTGGTCATAGGACACTGAGTGAATGATTCTCCGGCAAATATTGTCAAGCCGATATTATCGTCGGGTCGTCCTGCAATGAACTCAGCAGCAACATTCTTGGCTGCCTCAATACGGTTTGGCTTTAAATCCTCTGCAAGCATGGAAGTAGAAACGTCCATGACAAGCATTATATCAATACCTTCTACTGATTTGCTTCCCCACGAGTTATGCGTTTGTGGGCGTGCCAATACACATACAAGCAATACAAAAGCAACACATCTAAGCAACATTGGCACATGAATCATTCTCACACGCCAACTTCCTCCGACATAACGATAAGCCTCTGTATCGCTCATCCGCAATGTCGGCTCGCTTTTTTTCTTATATAGGAAATACCACAATATATATGGTATCAACAATATAAGCAAGAGAAAATATTCTTTATTTACAAATTCCATTTTTCTTTCCTTATACCATCAACAGATATACTTTATAAGCTACAAGACATATCATAGCAAGAGCGACAACCGATGCCACTGCGATAAGCGTCTTTATCACAATACGATTCTGACGCGTCTTAATATCGTTCTCTGTCAATTTCGGAACAATTTTCTCTTCAGTAGGCTGATTCTCTATCTTTGTCTGGTCTATGAAGTTTATAGCATTAACCAAATTCATGTCGTTCTCATTTAGAAGAGTTGAATACTTCGCAAACTTCACAAGGTCCGCAGTATAGAAAAGTTCTTTCAATTCGTCAAGCATATTCTGATCACCGGTTTCGTGCAACCTGTCGAGTATCTCAGCACTGGTCATCTCCATTGCGTTGAAACCGAAGCGCTCTTTGATATACTGCCTTAACGCATCAGTAAGCTGTGTGTAATATTCCTTTTGATTCTCAGAAGAGTTCAGCTTCTCCTTGCGGAGTTTCTCAATAACATTCAAAGCCTTCTGATGTGGCAAAACCTTCTTTATTACACGGATACGAACTATCACTGGTTTGTTCTGTTTAAGACATACAGCAAGATAGCAACACAATATACACAACAACAATACGAAAACACTCATCCAGAATATTCCACTCCACTCTGCCCACTCGAATGGATTATCCTGCACATCTTTCGGCGGAAAGAATTTGTCAAGGTGCAAAGTATCTACTTCAACCGGAAGCACCTTCAGTGCAAGCTGATTGGCAGTGTATGTCTTACCGTCAACCCTTACTTTCATTCCAGGTATAGCATACAGTTTCTCATCAAAACTTGTAAGGATAAAAGTTTTAGAAACTGTCATCATATCATTGTCAATCAATGAAGTATCTGCATCAGTCGCCCCTAAGACTTCCACACCAGGAGTAAGGAACTGGGCACGTTCGAATGTAGGATATACAATCTTTGCACCACGATCGGCCGTAACGTCAACAGTCAATTTTGCCTGCTGTCCTATGAAAATCTCTATAGAATCAATTGCCGCCTTAACATACACCCTTCCAGATTTGGCATGGAGTGCAACAGGCAGCATCAATATTATTATAATAAGAAACTTCTTCAATGTCTTAACCTTATTTCAAATATCATCTGTTTCGTTTGGCAAATAATGCCATCATCGATTTGACATAATCCTCATCCGTAGCTACCGACATCCAGTCAACCTTGCTCTTTGCAAAAGTCTCACTCAATACTGCTTGACGATGAAGCCAATAGTTCGTATGGGCCGTACGGAGCTTAGCCGAACTGGTGTCTATATACATTTCATGTCCGCTTTCTGCGTCACGAACCTTCATAAGTCCAATGTTAGGCAGTGTCTTTGCACGTTTATCATAAACCTGGATTGCCATGATATCGTGTTTGCGGTTTGCAATCTCAAGTTCTTGCGACATATCCTTCTGATTATAGAAATCGCTCAAGAGGAACGCCGTACAACGTCTTTTTATAACACGTGTAAGATAAGCGACAGCCATACCCACATCTGTCTTCTTACTCTGCGGATGGAAATCCAACATCTCACGTATGATATACAGTATGTGTTTACGGCCTTTCTGAGGAGGTATGTATTTCTCAATTCTGTCAGAGAAAAATATAACCCCTATCTTATCGTTATTCTGTATTGCACTGAAGGCAAGCGTCGCGGCAATCTCCGTAGCCATATCACACTTCATTTGGTGTGATGTACCGAAATCCAGCGAACCGGAAACATCAATAAGGAGCATAACCGTAAGTTCGCGTTCCTCTTCATACACCTTCACAAAAGGTTTGCGGAATCGAGCTGTCACGTTCCAGTCGATGTCGCGCACATCGTCGCCAAACTGGTATTCACGGACTTCGGCAAAAGCCATGCCTCGCCCTTTAAACGCGGAGTGATACTGGCCGGCAAATATATTTTGGCTCAGTCCTCGCGTCTTTATTTCAATTTTACGAACTTTCTTTAATATATCAGATGTCTCCACCCCAAATATTGTTTTTAAATCACCTTACAAATGTGAGTATTATGGCACTTCCACTTTGTTTACAATTTTAGAAACGATCTCCTCAGACGAGACATTGCTTGCCTCTGCCTCATAAGAAAGACCTATGCGGTGACGCATAACATCATGGGCCACAGCACGCACATCCTCAGGAACGACATATCCACGATGCTTTATGAATGCATAAGCACGTGATGCCTTTGCAAGATTTATGCTGGCACGTGGTGAGCCACCAAATGTTATCATATTTTTGAGCTCCGGCAGGCCATAACGCTCCGGATATCTGGATGCGAATACAATATCCGCAATATATTGTTCTATTTTCTCGTCAAGATATACCTCATTTACGATTGTCCTTGCCTTGAGTATTTCTTCAGCTGTTGTAACAGGACGAACAGTCTGATGTTCGCCACTGATGTTTGAGCGTATGATAAGTTTCTCTTCCTCAAGCGTAGGATAGTCTATAATAACCTTCAACATGAAACGGTCTACCTGTGCTTCCGGAAGCTGATATGTACCTTCCTGCTCTATAGGGTTCTGCGTAGCCATTACCATGAACGGATCAGGCAGGGCGAATGTCTGGTCTCCGATTGTAACCTGATGCTCCTGCATTGCTTCGAGAAGTGCGCTCTGCACCTTTGCCGGGGCACGGTTGATTTCATCTGCCAATACGAAATTCGCGAATACAGGACCTTTCTTCACGTGGAATTTCTCGTCTTTCTGTGAGTATATCAGCGTACCGACCACATCTGCCGGCAGCAAATCTGGTGTAAACTGTATTCTGCTATAATCAGCATCGATAAGCTGTGAAAGCGTCTTGATGGCCAATGTCTTAGCCAATCCTGGTACACCTTCCAACAATATATGTCCGTCGCTGAGCAATGATATCAGCAACGAGTCAATAAGATGTTTCTGTCCTACAATTACGCGGTTCATTCCTGTAACCAGATTGGTCACAAATCCGCTCTGCTGTTCTATCCGGATATTAAGCTCACGAATATCAATAGATTCTGCCATATTATATTGTATTAATTTTAGCGCAAAATTACAATATTAATCAGAGAGAGGCGAATGATGCGCTCTAAATTATATTAAAAAAGGTCAGAAATACAGCATATATAATTAAAAAAAGAATGAATTTGAGCAGGTTCAAACACCTTTTTTATATCCATATTTCATTCATTTTATACAGGCTGACATTCCGAAGAATAATACTTAATTCCATTTAATACTAATGTATATACAATTAAATATTAATATGAAAATGGATTGTGAATCTTGTAAGAAGCACAATATAACAAATAAAAAATATTTTACATTGGTTCTTTTTATCATAAAATCAAGATATTATATATGAATTCCAGGCATCGTATTAAAACAATCTGATATGAAATCATAAATTGATAATTTACTTGATATTCATACATTTCAGATCGATGCGATGTCACGCAGGTTATAATATTGGCTGTTTGGAGCTTACGGTCTGACATTTTCTGACTTTAAAATACTCTTTAAGATATCGGAACAGGCTCTTCAGGGATCGATAGGCAATTTATGAGTAAACGATATGGACTCTTTTGTAAATCGGTTCTAAATTTATCTATTTTACAATTCGCATCTTATCAACCCGCTTTGCATCATTGAGATAATAAGGCTCGACCTATAAATTAGTTGTAGAAATAAAAAAGCACTGCAACAAGAGAGGCGCATACTTTCCTCGTTTCTCCTAAAGACAAAGGTCAAGATCATTCAAGAAAAAGTATTTTTTTCGGTTCATCCGACATTTCGAGTGATATGACAATCATGAAGAGCAAACAGCCTTAGC
>ERZ779888.1071-NODE-1071-length-28743-cov-4.402363_pt1 | contig 28743 bp, 21 predicted proteins | sample MGYA00511245_ERZ779888 | MGnify/ENA primary metagenome ERZ779888 (study PRJEB29588, sample SAMEA2155255) | human gut metagenome | biome: human gut; feature: human-associated habitat; material: faeces | place: Denmark | collected 2008/2010 ...
TACCGGCGACGGCGAGATGATTAATTCCGGCTTCCTTGACGGAATTACCACAAAGAAGGAAGCTGTTGCGAGGATGCTTGAGTTCCTTAAGGAAAAGGGCGTCGGCGAGAAGGGTGTTCAGTACAAAATGAAGGACTGGGCGTTCAACCGTCAAAGATACTGGGGAGAGCCTATTCCGATAATTAACTGCCCTTGCTGCGGACAAGTCGCGCTTGACGAAAGGGAATTGCCTTTGCTTCTGCCCGACCTTGCCGATTTTGAACCGACGGACGACGCAACGAGTCCGCTCAGCAAACTTACCGACTGGGTAAACGTTAAATGTCCTAAGTGCGGAAAAGACGCAAAAAGAGAAACCGATACGATGCCGCAATGGGCAGGAAGCAGTTGGTATTTCCTTCGCTATATGAGTCCGAAGTGCGATACCGCGCCCGTTTCGCCCGAAGCAAACGATTATTGGAGACAGGTCGACTGGTACAACGGCGGAATGGAACACGTTACGCGCCACCTTATATATAGTCGTTTCTGGAATATGTTCCTTTACGACATAGGTGTAGTTAAGGACGAAGAACCTTACAAAAAGAGAACGGCACAAGGTTTGATACTCGGTTCGGACGGCGAAAAAATGAGTAAATCGAGAGGGAACGTAATTAACCCCGACGATATCATTAAAGAATTCGGAGCGGATACTTTAAGAACGTTTATTCTGTTTATCGGCGATTACGAAAAACCGAGCCCGTGGTCGATGGAAGGCACGAGGGGATGTTACCGTTTCCTTAACAGAGTATGGGGACTTGCCGATATGGTTAAAGAAACTCCGCATAAAGGCGACATTAACCTTGCGGCGGTTATCAAAAAAGTGTCCGACGACTACGAAGCGGCGAAGTACAATACCGCTATTGCGCAACTTATGGCTGCGATAAACGTTTTCTATGCGCGCGGCTCCGTGACGAAACACGAACTGAACACGTTTTTGAAACTGCTTTATCCCGTCGCTCCGCATATTACGAGCGAAATGTATTCCAACCTTAACGACGGAGCGAAAATTAACGAGGCTGCGTGGCCTACGTATAAGGAAGAAGAACTTATTGAAAACGAGGTTGAAATTCCTGTGCAGGTAAACGGCAAACTCCGCGGCAAAATTACCGTTGCTACCGACGCGACGCAAGAAGAGGCGATGCAGGCGGTAGGGGATGAAATTCTGTGCGGAAAGACGATAATTAAAGTAATTTACGTCAAAGGAAGAATACTGAATATCGTGGCAAAATAAAGGACGGTTTTTATGCGTAAAGAGTAAAAAATAATTTTCATATTTTTTGCTTAAATGTGTAAAAAAACAGTTGCAATTTGGAAATAAAAAGGATAAAATATAAACGAAAAAAATTCCATTAGGAGGATATTTATAATGGCAAAAGTTAAAATCGGTATCAATGGTTTCGGAAGAATCGGCCGTTTGGTTTTCCGTGCTTGCTGCGCAAGAAACGACGTTAAGGTAGTCGGTATCAACGACCCCTTCATCGACGTTAACTATATGGCATATATGCTTAAATACGACAGCGTTCACGGTCAATTCGACGGTGACATTCAGGTTGTTGACGGCAAACTCGTAGTAAACGGCAACGCGATCACCATTTTTGCGGAAAAAGACCCTGCAAACATCAATTGGAAATCCTGCGGCGCTAAATATATCGCAGAAGCGACCGGCGTATTCACGACCGTAGACGCGGCTAAAGTTCACATCAAGAACGGCGGCGCTAAGAAAGTCGTAATCACCGCTCCCAGCAAAGACGCTCCTATGTTCGTATGCGGCGTTAACCTCGACAAATACGACAAGAAGATGAAAGTCGTAAGCAACGCTTCCTGCACGACGAACTGCTTGGCTCCTATGGCTAAAGTTCTTAACGACAAATTCGGCATCGTTGAAGGTCTTATGACGACCGTACACGCTACCACCGCTACCCAAAAGACCGTTGACGGTCCCAGCAAGAAAGACTGGAGAGGCGGACGTGGCGCAGGCGCTAACATCATTCCTTCTTCTACCGGCGCAGCGAAAGCAGTTGGCAAAGTTATTCCCGAACTTAACGGAAAACTTACCGGTATGTCCTTCAGAGTTCCTACTCCGGACGTAAGCGTAGTTGACCTTACCGTAAGACTTGCTAAAGAAGCGACCTACGAAGAAGTTAAAGCCGCTATGAAAGAAGCAAGCGAAACCTATCTTAAGGGTATCCTCGGATACACCGAAGACGCTGTAGTAAGCACCGACTTCGTATCCGATCCCAGAACGAGCATCTTCGACGCTTCCGCAGGTATCGCTCTTAACGGCAACTTTATGAAACTCGTAAGTTGGTACGATAACGAATGGGGTTACAGCAACAAAGTAGTTGACCTTATCGTTCATATGAGCAAAGTTGACAAAGAAAAATAATAATCAGTAGCATACGCTACAAAAAGGGCTGTCTTGCGACAGCCCTTTAATTTTATATTTTTTTTATTTCAGGGAAAGAAATTTATAAAAATAAGTTAAGCGTTGAACATATCTTCCATCGAATAAAGTCCGGGATTTTGCTTTACGATAAATCTTGCGGCATTCATACTTCCGAGAGCGAAGATCGAGCGACTTTCCGCTTCGTGTTTTATGGTGATCACTTCGTTGTTCATAATAAACATCACTTCGTGTTTTCCTACGATCGTGCCTCCGCGAACAGCACTGATACCGATTTCACCGGGTTTTCTTTTTGCGTTTCCGCTCCGTCCGAGTATGTATTCCGACGAGGGAATAACGCTTTTTATTCCGTCTGCAAGCAAAAGCGCGGTGCCGCTGGGAGCGTCCGCTTTTCTGTTGTGATGTTGTTCTATGATTTCGACGTCGGCTTTATCGCCGAGCGTTTTTGCGCAATACTTAGCGAGTTGCAAAACGAGATTTATTCCGAGACTCATATTGCCCGATTTGAGTATCGGGATTTTTTTTGCCGCGTCTTCGATTAAGGCGAGTTCTTCTTCATCGAACCCGGTCGACGCAATTACGCAGGGAAGATTGTTTTTTACGGCGAAAGGCAGATAGTCTTTGACGCACGTATGAAAAGAGAAGTCGATTAAGCAGTCTGCTTTTTCGGTAATTTCTTTACACGAAGAATAAACCGGAAACCCGAAAGAACATTTTTCGGGATTTTTGTCTATTCCGCATACTATCGACATATCGTCACATTCTTTCGCCGCGGATTGAAAGACTTTTCCCATTGCTCCGCCGACGCCGTAAAAAATTATATTCATTTTTGCTCCTTAATATTATTTATTGTCCTGTGCGATGAGATATTCGAGAATTTGCACTGCGTTCGTGGCGGCGCCTTTACGAATATTGTCGGCTACGACCCAAAGATTGCAACCGCTTTCGACGGTGTCGTCGATTCTGATACGTCCTACGTACACTTCGTCGTGTCCTTCGGCGTAAATCGGCATAGGATATTTCAAATTTGCGTCGTCGTCGACGAGAACGATACCATTTTGATTGCGCAACGCTTCTTTAATTCCTTCGAGCGTGCAAGGTTTGTTAAATTCTACGTTAATTGATTCGCTGTGACCGTGACGAACGGGTACGCGTACGGTCGTAGCGGTTATTTTCATCGAATAATCGTCGAGAATTTTTTTGGTTTCGTTTATCATTTTTTCTTCTTCTTTGGTATAACCGTTGGGAAGGAAAACGTCGATTTGCGGAATGCAGTTACCGAAAATTGGGTAGGGGAATTTCTTCGTTTCGCCTTCTTTTGCTTCGGTAACGAGATCGTTGTATCCTGCTACGCCCGCTCCGCTTACTGCCTGATAGGTGGAGTAAACGATACGTTTAATTCCGTATTTATCGTGCAAAGGTTTAAGCGCGACTACCGCCTGTATCGTCGAGCAGTTCGGGTTGGCGATTATTTTCTCGTTTTTAAGCGCCGCTTCGGGGTTTACTTCGGGTACGACGAGCGGTACGTCGGGGTACATACGCCACTGGCTGGAGTTGTCGATAACGGTTATGCCGTGTTTTGCGAAAATAGGAGCAAATTCCTTGCTGGTTCCGCCGCCGGCACTGAAAAGTGCATAATCGAGATCTTTACCGAGTATATTTTCTTCGGTCAATTCGAGTACGGTATATTCTTTACCTAAGAATTCGATTTTTTTACCTGCGCTCTTCTTGGACGCATAAAGATAATAGTTTTTTACGGGAAGTTTTCTTTCGGTCAGAACTTCCAAAAATTTGTTGCCGACCATTCCGGTTGCGCCGACAACGGCTACGTTGTATTCTTTCATTTTTACCTCCGATCGGCGCGAACGCCTTATGAATACTATATTTAACTTTTATGATAGCAAAAAAGGTTTTTTCAGTCAAACGTAAAACGATTAAATCGCAAAATTATTCTTGAAATTTGTTAATTTTTATAAAAATTAACGTATAAATAACTCGCAAAAATCGTATAAAAAAGATTTTATGCAGAAAGCGTTAAAAGTTGCCTTTACGTTTGACAAAGTTTTACTAATAGTTTACCATAATAAACATCGAGGTATAAAAGATGAAAGGAAAAGCGACGAACATAGTAATCAACGAGATAATGTCGAGTCAGAACAGTTCGACGATTATTCTCACCGAGTCGGACGGAGAGCACGTAGGGTTTCTCGCCGATCTGGCAAACAATTACCGTACGACTTTTTGGGTAAACGCGTCGTACGACAAGGATTATTCGCTGCCTTTTGCCATAGCGCACCGCGTTATACCGTCGGATTCGCCTTTGATGAGTAAACTTACGCAGTTTTTGTACTGTAAACTCGATTTTACGAAGGACTTGATTATTATAAAAACGATTCTCGATTATATCGAAGAATTAAGTTATAACTGCTTGTTGATTATCGACAATGTGGAAACGATTTATCGGGAGTACAATTACAAATCGATAGAAATGCTCCTTAAAAATTGTCCTTCGAATTTGAAAATCGTATTGATATCGAGTAAGTTTATCGATCTTAACTACAATATTTTTACCGACAGACCGCCCAAACTTATTTGTAAAGAACAACTCGACGACGCGGAGTTTGATGAAAGCGTTGCAAACGAACGGTTTACCGCGGAGCAATGGGCGTTTCTCTTCGAGGCGTCGAAAAAGCGGTTTATAGAAAAACAATTTGCGGCGAGTTTCGTGGAAAACGGCGCGGAACTTCTTACCGCTCTTGCGACTAAATATCGTAGTTCGGTTATGCAAACCGGTCAAAACCTTTTCAACGTAAATCCGAAACTCGGAGAATTGATTAAAAATAAAGGTTTAGCAAAAGAAAACGAAGAAATCGAATTCGAAAAAGCGCTATATTCTTATTATCTTGACGGGGAAGTAAGAAATTACGTAAAAGCGTTGAAAATAGGAATAGAGGCAAACGATGCCGAAATGGTCGATAAGGCGATAAAAAAGGTTATCGAAAACGGAGCCGAAGTAGCGCATTTGTATGAATTCGTCCAGTATTCCGACGTTTTTTCCTTCGGAGATATTCCTTCACGGTGCGTTTACGCCAGATATTTTATGCTGATAGAGCAAATCGTAGGGCAAAGAAATTCCGAATACGGAACGGAAGAGGCGAAGAAACTTTTGGCAGAGTTGCCGGACGATCATTTGCTTAACGCTCAGGTTGCGTCCTGCTACGTTCGAGCAATGTTTTTATGCGGAAAAAAACTCGAAGGTGCGGAGTTTGCCCGCGCGTATATCGGAGATAAACTCGAAAAATACGGCGAAGAATACTTACCGAAAATTACCGCGGAAGTGGATAAACTTGCCGAAGGAATAAGAGCGCTCAGTATGTCGATAATCGTTCAGCGTTATCGTAAAATCGAAAAATATCTTTCTGCGGAAGAGTTCAAAAACGAATACTGGTATTGCAACATGTTACAAACGTTCGTAGGTTGTAACCTCGAATTGGGTAACTATAAACTTGCGGTCGAGTACCTAAACAAGATAAAACAAATAATTCCGTTTTACGTAATACCTTGCAATATGGTGTCGGCATATTACTATTCGGGAGATATGGCACTTGCTACGAAGAACGCCGAAGACATAATTGCAAAAAGCAAATGGGATTCGCTCACGCAAAGCGTGACCGACGCTTATTTGACGCTTGCGCTCGTAAATTACTATTATAACGATATGGAAAAAGCGGTTAGTTACGTCGACGATGCGGTCAGTTGCCAAACAGACGACGAGTATACTATGATTACCGCTATCGCTTTGCGCGCAATGGTTTACGCCGCCGCAGGAAAGGCGGAATACGCAAAAGATTTGGCGTTGCTGTACGTTAAACGTTGCGAAATAACCGGAAGCAAATATACGCCGCTGATGCACGGCGCGGCGGCATTCTCTTTTTGGGCAAGCGGAAAGGACGAAGAAGCGACTTTACACGCGAGGAAGTCTATTCTTGGTTCGGCGGCAAGATCGGCATTTTGGCTCACTTCCACTGCGATTATTATCGATTATATGTTCGAAGGCGACGATTACAAAACGTGCAGGGGACTTGTGGAGAAATTTTTTAACGCAAGTAAAAACTTCGGTATGGATATGCTTACCGTTACGATACCGAAATTGTTTGACCCGATCATAAGCTACGCTTTGGAAAACGAGATAGAGCCGGAGTACGTTTCTTCCCTGCTCGATAAAGCAAAGGGGCGTAAAGCGGCTGAAAGTAACGTATGCAACGCAAGAATTAAACTTATGGGTTCGACTTTGGTAAGCGTTGCGGGCGAAGAACTGATATGGAAAACGAAGAAAGCAAAAGAGTTGTTTTTATTGTACGTTCTTAAAGGCGAACAAGGCGTAGACAGAAACGAAATAATCGAGATGTTCTGGGGAGATTACGTTTACGTATCCGCTATCAACAATCTGAAAACGACGAATAATATAATAAGGAATACACTGACGGCGAAAAATATTCCGTTCAAACTCGAGTATTTGAATTCGAAATATTCGTTGCATATCGAAACCTGCGAAACCGATTACGACAATTACCTTAAAGAATATAGAAGCACTCTCGAAGAACAGGATTTCAGGAAAAGAGCGTTGAGAGTAGCAAGACTTGCCGCGATTTACGGCGACGGGTTTGCGACCGATATTAAAATTAAGTTTTTTACCGACATACGAGAAGAACGTAAGGAAGAGTTTGTGCTTTTGCTTACGAAACTTATAAAAGAATTCTGCGACGCAGGGGATTATATCGAAGCGAAGAGATATCTTACGTTATTGAAAAAAGTTCAACCCGAAGCGGAGAGCGGAATATTCACGCAAGACATAGAAAGAAGGTTATTTAACTGATGAAAACTAATTCCGAATGGAAAGATTACAAACTGATCGCTACCGGAAACGGCGAAAAAATCGAGAGTTATAACGGCGTAACTCTTCTCAGACCCGATCCGCAAGTTATTTGGGAGCCGCCTTTTGTTTTGGAAAACTACAAAGGGTTAAACGGCGTGTATAAGCGTAGCAACACCGGCGGCGGTGCGTGGTTTAACAAAACGAAAATTCCCGACAACTTTTACGTCCACTGGCGCAGTTTGACGTTCAAACTAAAACTTATGAATTTCAAGCATATCGGGATTTTTCCCGAACAGGCGGTCAACTGGGCGAGAATGACGGAAGAAATTAAAAAACGCGACGACGAAGTAAGAGTGCTTAATCTTTTCGGGTACACGGGCGGAGCGACGGTCGCGTGTCTTGCCGCAGGGGCAAGAGTTTGTCACGTCGACGCGGCAAAAGCGATGTGCGATACAGCGAAAGAAAATTGTTCGCTGAGCAACGTGGATATGACGAAAGCACGTTTTATCGTAGACGATTGCATAAAGTTTGTAGAAAAGGAAATCAGACGCGGCAAAAAATACGACGCCATCATTATGGATCCGCCGAGTTACGGCCGCGGACCGAAAGGTGAAACGTGGAAAATAGAAGACGGAATTTTCTCGCTAGTAAAACTTACCAAAGAATTGCTTAGCGACACGCCGTGTTTTTACCTTATAAATTCTTATACGACGGGACTTCAACCGGGCGTTATGAAAAACATTTTGGAAATCGTATGCAAAGACGTTCCGCATAAAGGCACAGACGCGGACGAGATCGGAATCGTGGGTGAAGACGGAATAACCCTTCCGTGTGGTTGCAGCGCTTTTATGACGTTTTGAAAAAAGAAATTTTTTTACGTAAAACAGTTGCAAAGCGAAAATCGATGTGTTAATATAGACACGATGAAACTTTAATTGGTACAGAGAGACCGACAAGTTGACAATAATATATCTATGCGATTAGGATTATTACGACCTGTTTGTTCTCTGAGCGAACAGGTTTTTTTGTAGGAGAAAAAATGGCGATAGCGATGGAAAACGTGAAAGGAACGATGCTTGAAAAGGACGCGATAAGGCGTACTCTTGCTCGTATTGCTCACGAAATCGTTGAAAAGAACGAAGATTTGACCAAAGTTACGCTTGTCGGAATTAAAACGAGGGGCGTACCCCTTGCTTATAGAATTAAAGAACTTATCGGTTCTTTCGAATGTGTTTCGGTAGAAACCGCAACGCTCGATATATCGGGATACAGGGACGATTTATCGTTGATGGTAAAACCCGATTTACAAAAACTCGATTTTGACGTCGTCGGCAGAGATATTATTCTCGTTGACGACGTTTTATTTACCGGAAGAACGGTTCGCGCCGGGATCGAAGCGATAATAAAAGCCGGAAGACCGAAAAGCATTCAACTTGCGGTTCTTATCGACAGGGGACATCGCGAACTTCCCATAAGGGCGGATTACGTCGGAAAAAACATTCCCACTTCGAGAACGGAAGAAATCAAAGTGTTTCTCGAAGAAACAGAAGGAATCGATACCGTTTTATTACTTAACGCAAACAAAATAAAATAAAAAAGAAGGAGAGACAAAATGAACAACAATTTGATCTACGACGTCGAAAGCAAACCTAAGTTCAGTAAACTTATCGTATTTGCTTTCCAGCAAGTTCTCGCCATAATGGCGGCTACGATTGCGGTTCCGACAATTATCGGATTGCCTACGCAAATCCCTGCGGCAATTCTCGGAGCAGGATTGGGTACGATAGTATACTTACTGTTTACCAGATTCAAGAGCCCCGCATTCCTGGGAAGTTCGTTCGCATTCCTCGGTGCGCTCGGTAACGCTCTTCTGTTCGGTTATTGCGGAATAATAATCGGCGGTATACTCGCCGGGCTCGTATACGTAATTATAGCCCTGATAATTAAATTTGCCGGAACGAAATGGGTTTCTAAACTTATGCCCCCGGTCATTATCGGACCTACGGTAGCGATTATCGGACTTTCGCTTGCCGGAAGCGCGATGGGCGACATCGTAAAAGCAAGCGGTTCGGGAATGAGTTATAACCTTGTTGCGCTGCTTTGCGGTTTGGTTACCTTCATTACCGTCGTACTTTGCTCTTGCCAAAACAGATTTAAGAGTATGAAACTGATACCGTTCATCATCGGTATCGGAGCAGGATACGCTCTTGCGTCGTTCTTCTCCATCTTCGGATATGCGTGCAACGTAGATTACCTCAAAATAGTAAACTGGAAACCGCTCGTTGAAAACTTCGTAGTAAACGGACAATTCACCGGTGTAACCGCATTTCTTAACTATCCCGACTTTGCTTTAATCGAAGCAATAAAAGAACTTGTCACCGGCAACGTAAGCGCGGCAGTAAGCACGGCAACGAAAGGTGCGGCGCAAGTAATTAACGGCGCAGGCGTTGCTTCCGTAGCGCTCGCATTCATTCCCGTAGCGCTCGTAGTATTCGCAGAACATATTGCGGACCACAAAAACCTTGGAACGATTATAGGCCGTGACCTTGTAGAAGGCGAACCCGGACTCGGCAGAACCTTGCTCGGCGACGGCGTAGGTTCTATGGTAGGAACGATATTCGGTATCTGCCCCAACACGACTTACGGCGAATCGGTCGGATGCGTAGCCATTACGAAAAACGCGTCGATAAGAACGATTTTCACCGCGGCGATTATGTGTATCGTACTGTCCTTCCTTAGCCCCATAATGTCCTTACTGCAAACGATCCCGAACTGCGTAATGGGCGGCGTATGCCTGACGCTCTACGGTTTCATCGCGGTAAGCGGACTTAAAATGTTCAAAGACATCGACCTCGGCGACAACAAAAACCTGTACGTCGTATCGGTTATACTTATCGCAGGTATCGGCGGACTCAGCATCAAAATCCCTTATGCGATTAACGGCAAAGGCGAAGTAGCAAAATACATTGAAATCACTTCGATAGCAACCGCACTTATTCTCGGTATCGCAACCTACGCAATCATCAACAAACTCGAAAAAGGCAAAAAAACCGAATCGGTAGTGACTGAGGCTGTACCCGAAGAAAACCCCGTAGAGAATGAAATCAAAGACGAACCCGTCGTCGAAGAAACTACAGATAAAGAATAATCAACTTCTTTTAACAAATACAAAACGGTCGGTTTATTCCGACCGTTTTTCCTTGTACGGGATATTAAAAAAGAGGATTAAAGGACACTAAACTCTGCGTTTGTAGAGTTTAGCCATTCCGGCTTCGCTGGTTTCTTTATAGCGATTCGAGAGATCTTTTCCGGTTTCGTACATAGTTTCTATAATCGTGTCCAAAGAAACCGTACGGGTGGAAGAAAGAAAGTCGGCAAGGCTCAGGGCATTTAATGCGCGCATTGCGGCGACGGCGTTTCGTTCTATACACGGAATTTGCACCAGTCCGTTTACGGGGTCGCAGGTAAGTCCTAAGTGGTGCTCTATACAAATTTCCGCGGCGTACTCGATTTGCTCTATGCTCAGTCCGTAAATTTCGGCAAGTCCTGCGGCAGTCATTGCGCACGCAGAACCGATTTCTGCCTGGCAACCGCATTCCGCACCGCTGATCGAGGCATTCGTTTTTATGAGATTACCGATAAGTCCTGCCGTGGCAAGACCGTTGTAAATATCTTCGTCGGCAAGTTTACGCATATTTTTGGTGTAATAAAACGCGGCAGGGAGAACTCCGCACGAACCGCAAGTCGGAGCGGTTACGACGTAACCGCCTGCGGCGTTTTCTTCTGCTACGGCGAATGCGTACGAACAAACCAAACGATTTTCCTGCGTTTGCGGCGACTCGTCTATATGGTGTTGCAAAAACAAAAGACGAGCCTTTCTTCTTACGTTAAGACCGCCGGGAAGAATACCATCGGTTTTTAACCCTTTTTTCAAAGTGGCGCACATTTGTTCCCATATTTCGGCAAGGTATTCTTTTATGTCCGGTTCGTACTTGAATACGTAATCGCATAAACGCATATCGTTTTCCAGACAATAATTTTTTATGTCGTCGAAAGTGTTAAGTGGATAAACGTCGGGGGGAGTGAGCATAGGCTCGCCGTCTATAGCGATCGCTCCGCCGCCTAAACTGTATGCGCGTCGTTTTGCAATGCAGTTGTCGAAGTTGTAAACTTCTATATCCAACGTGTTCGGATGCGGAAGGTTTTTCTCCGTCGTGTTAAAAACGATTTGCGTGTTTTCTCCGAGAATTTTTTTCAATACGACGTCGGTTCCGTGGCCTTTCCCGGTAAGAGCGAGCGAACCGTAAAGGGTAACCCGATACCCGGTCGCCTGCGGATATTCTTTAAGTAAAAAACGAGCGATTTTTTCGGGCGCCATCGTATGCGACGAGGACGGTCCGATACCTATCTGATAGAGTTCTTTTAGCGATTTCATTGTTATTTGTCCTGTATTTCCGTATAGTCTTTCGGGGTAACGAGCACCGAACGATAATTTGTGTAAGTAACCATTCCGAGCATCGCGGAAGGGATTTTTTTGACGTATTTACGAAGCGTATAATCGACTTCGACTTTATCCGAAGATGACGCCGAACTGTATTTTGCCGCAACGGCGGCGCATTTTTCTATTACCGCTTCGTCGGGTTTGCCTTTAATGATAACGTGCGAACCGTGATGGGCTTTAACGTGGAGCCAAACGTCGTTTCCGCTCGCGATATTGAAAGTAACGTCGTTGTTTTGTATGTTGTTTTTGCCTAGATAAACGTCAAAACCGTCAACGGTAAAATGTACCGGACGAGATGGTTTTTCCTTTACGAACGCATTTTTCTTTACGTTTCTCAGTCCGGAAAGGGAATTGAGTTCGGCAAGAATTTCGTCGTATTCGGATTTTAACGAACAGTTTTCTATGCTGACGGCAATAGAATTAAGGTATTCTTTTTGCTCGTAAAGCGACTGTAATTGTTCGTCCGCTATAAGTGCAGCCCGTTTCATCTTTGCATATTTCTTATAATAAATCTGCGCGTTGTCCGCAGGCGAAAACTGCGGATTAAGGGGAATAACTATATTTTTATCGTCGAAATAGTCATAGCACAATAACGAAAGATCACGCGGTTTTATCATATACATATAAGATAGAATAAGGTCGCCGCAGTTTTTGTAGAACGCTGCGTTTTCCGCGTCTTTCTTTTTTGCAAGGTTATCGCCGATACGCCTTTCGGTTTTTGACTGTAACCGCTTTAATACGGTGTTGACGGTTTTGGTGGACGCTTTTTTTCGTTCGTTTCCGTCGTAAAGCCTGTAGAACGCGTCAAGCGCTTCGTTAATGCCGTTATATTCTACGAATTCACCGCTTACGGTGGAATAAGGATAAATATAATAATCCTTTAACATGCCGTTTTGGTATCTTAAACACGGCTTATAAGTATCCGTTTTATAGATATTCAGAAGTTGATAAAGTTTATCGAACGGATCGGGAGAACAGGCGATTTCGTTTGCCGTTTCTTTTCCCGCGCCGCTGATCGCGGCTATTATTTCGGCACCCGACATACCGGCGTGCAAAACTTGCCTTACTTTTTCTTTTTCGCCTAAAGATAAGCAACATTTTTCCTGATTGACGTATTTAAGTCCGGGCAAAATATATCTTGAAGTGCTTTGGTCGAAGTGTATTCTTCTTATTGCGTCGAGTATCGTTTTTTCGCTGTCTGTGAGAATTATATTCGAGTATCTTCCCATCAGTTCGGCAAAAAGAAAGTATCGTTTTACGTCTTTCAGTTCGTTTTTTGAAACAACGGAAATTTTGACGATACGGTCAAAATTATATATTTCGATTTTTTCTATAAAACTGCCGGTAAGGTATTTTCTTAGCAGCATACAAAATGCCGGGGCAGTGTAAGAATTTTCTTTTTTTTGCGTGGAAATATGTATTCTCGGTTGAGATGGGTTGGCACTGATTACGAGCGTACGTAAAATTCGGGCGTTTTTCACGTTAAGCGTGATTTCGTCCGTTTCGGGTTGATATATTTTTTCTATTCGTCCGCCGCAGAGCGTTTCGTCCAGTTCGTTTGCGACGGCGTTTAACGTGATTACGTCGTTCGGCATATGAATAATTATACCAAAATAATTATATTTTACAAGGGATTATTTGACATTCGCCGCTAAATATAAGATAATAGCGTTATGGCGATTGTAAAAAAAGTATTATCCCATAGCGTTCTTCACGGTAAAATTTCCGTAGGCGACGAAGTTTTGTACTTCGACGACAGGGTATTTTCGGATATTCTCGACTATATTTTCGCCGACAGTAAACAAAGCGGAAGTTTGACGATAAAGCATAAAGGCGCGGAAAAAGTTATTTATTACGAAAAAGAAAACGATTACGATACTCTCGGACTTGAATTCGACGATTCGATCGAGATAAAGCCTATCGAGTGCCACAACAACTGTATTTTTTGTTTCGTAAGGCAATTACCGAAAGGTATGAGAGATACTCTTTACGTTAAAGACGACGATTACAGATTGAGTTTTATCAGCGGTTCTTACATTACTTGCACGAATTTGCAGGAAAATGATATGCAAAGAATACTCGATTACAAACTTTCGCCCTTGTACGTTTCCGTTCACGCTACGGACGAAAACGTAAGAAAGTTTTTACTCGGAATAAAAAAATGTCCCGACCAGATGCAGCAACTTAATAGGCTCATCGGCGGTGGAATAACCGTTCACGCTCAAATAGTGCTTGTGGGCGGAATAAACGACGGTGAGATTCTTGCAAAATCTTTACGGGATTTATACGAAATCGGGGTAAAAACGGTCGCTATTGTTCCGGTGGGCTTAACCGGGCACAGGGAAGGACGGTATCCGCTTTCGTCGTTGACCAAAGAACAAGCGGGAGCGGCAATCGACGAAGTAGAATCGTTTTATACTGCGCACCCCGGATTTTGCTACTGTTCGGACGAAATGTACCAGGTAGCGGAGCGGCCCGTTCGCGGCGAAGAGTACTACGGGCAGTACGAGCAAATAGAAAACGGCGTAGGGCTTATTTCGAAGTTTCTGTCCGAACTCGATCTTGCGCTCGAACTTGCGCCGGATAAGAAGTTAAAAAGAAAAATCGGAATTATTACGGGCGTAAGCGGCGAAAGCACAATGATTAAGGCTCGCGATGCGATACGAAAGAAGTACCCGAACGTAGAGATAAATATTTACGTCGTGCAAAACGATTTTTTCGGAAGAACCGTGACGGTTACGGGATTGGTAACCGCTACCGATATAATAAAACAGTACGGCGACAGGCATTTTACCGAGGATTTTCTAATGATACCGTCGGTAATGATGAAAGAATTCGAAGACGTTTTTCTGGACGGAAAAACTCTTCACGAACTGTCGAAAGCGTTAAAAAAGAAAATTCTCGTAAGTCATTGCACGGGTGAAGATTTTCTTTACGTAATACTCGAAGGAAGGAGTAAAAAGAGATGATAAAACCGTTAGTCGCTATCGTAGGAAGACCGAACGTAGGCAAATCTACGTTTTTCAATAAGATGGCTGGCAAAAGAATAAGCATAGTGGAAGACGTTCCCGGAGTTACCCGCGACAGAGTGTACGCAGACGCCGAGTGGTGCGGTTATCCGTTTACTATGATAGATACCGGCGGTATCGAAATACATTCGGAAGACGTAATGTGGAAACATATTCGCCGTCAGGCAGAACTTGCGGTCGATCTTGCTGACGTTATTTTATACTTTGTCGACGGCAAAACCGGAATACTTCCCGACGATTACGACGTTGCGGATTATCTCAGAATGTCGAAAAAACCTATCGTTCTTGCGGTAAACAAGATAGATAATTCCGATTCGTACGGAGCGTACGATTTCTATGCGTTAGGTTTGGGAGAACCTATCCCGGTTTCGGCGGAAAACAGTCTTAACTTAGGCGACTTGCTCGACGCAATAGTCGCGCATTTCCCCGAAAGGGCAGAAACCGAAGCGGAAAGCGAAGCGTTAAAAATCGCGGTTGTGGGAAAACCGAACGCAGGAAAGAGTTCGCTCGTGAACAAACTTTTAGGTTTTGAGAGAGTAATCGTAAGCGATATTGCGGGTACGACGCGCGACGCGATAGATACCCCGTTTACCGTTGACGGAAAACAATATCGCATAGTCGATACGGCGGGAATAAGGAAGAAAAGCAAAGTCGAAGAAGACGTCGAGTATTACAGCGTAATAAGAAGTATCGACGCAATGCGCCGAGCGGACGTGGTCGCGGTCGTTATCGATGCCGAAGAAGGTCTTACCGAGCAGGATATAAAGATTTGCGGACTCGTACACGAAAGCAGAAAACCGTCGGTTATTATTCTCAACAAATGGGATTTGGTAGTCAAAGATACGTTTACCGTTAACAAATTTAAGGATAAACTCGACGCAGAACTCAAGTTTATGAGTTATTACAAACCTATGTTTATCAGTGCGCTTACCGGACAAAGGGTAGGACTCGTGCTTGAAAATCTTGAAAAGGTTTACGAAAACGCGTCGCGCCGTATTCCGACGGGATTGCTTAACGACGTTTTGCAAGACGCAATGAGCGTAAACGAACCGCCTACGCATAACGGAAAGAAACTTAAAGTATATTACGCAACGCAAGCGACAAGCAATCCGCCGACTTTCGTACTGTTCGTAAACGACGAAGAGATTATGCATTTCTCTTACAAGCGTTATTTGGAAAACGCACTGAGAAAAGCGTTTGATTTCAGCGGAACGCCGATAAGTCTTAAAGTAAGAGCAAAGGACAAGGACGATATAGAGCAAAGATAACGAGGTAAAAAATGATTTATACACCCGATAAAGCAAAAGAAATATATGAAAACGAAAAGAAAAGATACGACGAGTTCGTTTCGCTCGGACTTAATCTCGATATGAGCAGAGGAAAACCGAACAAAGAACAACTCGACATATCCGACGGTATGTTTGACGAAATTTATCGTTCAAAAGGGATTATCGGTAGCAACGATTACAGAAATTACGGTATTTTGGACGGTATTCCCGAAGCGAAAAAAATATTTGCCGATCTTAGCGGAGTTACGGAAAGTCAGATTATCATAATGGGGAATTCAAGCCTTAACATTATGTACGACACCGTTCAGCGTGCGATGCAGTTCGGCGTTCTCGGCGGAGTTCCGTTTAACAAACAAGGGAAAATAAAATGGATTTGTCCCGTTCCCGGATACGACAGGCATTTTTCGGTAACGGAAGTTTTCGGTATCGAAATGATAAACGTTCCGATGAAGTCGGACGGTCCGGATATGGATATGATTGAAGAACTCGTCAAAGACGAGAGCGTTAAGGGCGTCTGGTGCGTGCCGAAATACAGCAATCCGCAAGGCATCGTCTATTCGGACGAAGTCGTGGAGAGATTTGCCGCGCTTAAACCTGCGGCGAAAGACTTCCGCATATATTGGGATAACGCCTATATGATTCACTATATTACGGAAGACGTGCCTTTGCTTAACATTTTCGACGCGGCGAAAAAATACGGCAACGAAGACCTTATTTATATGTTCGGCTCGACTTCGAAAATGACGTTTGCCGGAGCGGGCGTCGCGTGGATATGCGCAAGCGAAAACAATATTGCAGACATCAAAAAATATATGGGTTATCAAACCATAGGGTTTAACAAACTTAACCAACTTGCGCACGTTTTGTTCTTTAAAAGTGCGGACGGTATTCGCGAACATATGAAAAAACACGCGGAAATGATTCGTCCGAGATTTGATCTTGTGTTGAATATACTCGACGAAGAACTTGGCGGACTTTGCGAATGGGTTAAACCTGCCGGCGGATATTTTATCGGTATCGATTTGCCCGATTTTACCGCAAAACGCGCAGTTGCCTTGTCTAAAGCGGCAGGAGTAACGATGACCGGCGCAGGGGCGACGTATCCTTATAAAAAAGACCCCAGAGACAGAAACGTTCGTATCGCTCCGACTTATCCGTCGGAAGAAGAACTTGCTGCGGCCATGAGAGTATTTTGTTGCTCGGTTAAACTTGCCTGGGCGGAAAAAATACTCAACGCATAAAAAAGAAAACGCTTTCATAAGATTAAGTAAAAACTTGTGGAGGCGAGAAAATGTTGAATTACGACATATACGACGATATCGCCATCCGAACCGGTGGCGATATTTATTTAGGAATCGTCGGACCCGTTCGGACGGGAAAGTCGACTTTTATTAAAAAATTTATGGAAACGTCCGTTCTTGATAAGATTACGGACAAAAATAAACTTCAAAGAGCGATTGACGAGTTGCCGCAATCTGCCGACGGAAAAACGATTATGACTACCGAGCCAAAGTTTATTCCGAACGAAGCGGTAAGCGTTAATTTCGATAAAATGAACGCAAACGTCCGCCTTATCGACTGCGTCGGGTATCTTGTGGACGACGCGCTCGGACATAAAGAAGGGGAAAAAGAAAGGCTGGTAAAAACGCCCTGGTCGGAAGAAGAAATGCCTTTTCAAAAGGCGGCGGAAGTAGGCACGACGAAAGTTATTAAAGAACATTCCACCGTCGGCATACTCGTAACGACTGACGGAACGATTACCGATATACAAAGAGCAAAGTACGTCGAAGCGGAAGAGCGTGTTGTCGGCGAACTGAAAAACTGCGGAAAACCTTTTGTCGTCGTGTTAAACTCGCGTTATCCGCAAGAAACCGATACGATAAGACTGAGAGAAAGTCTTGAAGAAAGGTACGGAGTTCCCGTATACGGTTGCGACGTAACGAAACTCGGAAAAGACGACGTGACTAAAATTATGGAAATGGCGTTGTACGAGTTTCCCGTGACGAAAATTAACTTTGAAATGCCGAAATGGATGCGTTCTCTCTCGCCGAGCGATGAGATAATGAAAAGCATACTCGAATGTGTTAAATCGGCTTGCAAAGGAACGAACAAGATGCGCGACAACGAAAATCTCGACGATATTTTCAAGGATTGCGTTTATATGGCGAAACCCGAAATCAAATGTTCGCCGTCTACCGGAGAAATAGTCGTGAAGTGCAACGCAGAGCCGAATTTGTATTTCAACGTGTTGAGCAAAGAATGCGGTCAAAACGTTGACGATGAGTATAAATTGCTTACTTTCGTCAAAAAACTTGCAAAATCGTACAGTGAATACGAAGGAATTCGCAAAGCGATGGAAGGAGTCAAGCAAGACGGCTACGGAGTGGTTAATCCCACGATGGACGATATGGAACTCGACGAACCCGAACTCGTTAAGAAAGGAAACAGATACGGGGTTAAACTTAAGGCGAGCGCTCCGTCGTACCATATCGTGCGGGTTGACGTAGAAACGGAAATCAGTCCGACGATCGGAAGCGAACAACAAAGCGAAGAACTCGTCAAATATTTGCTCGGCGAATTCGAAAACAACAAGCAGGGGATTTGGGAAACGAATATGTTCGGGGTAAGTCTTAACAGCCTTGTCAAAGAAGATCTGAACAACAAACTCGGCAGTATGTCGAACGATACTCAATCCAAGTTAAGACGTACTATTTCGAGAATAGTCAACGAGGGTAAAGGCGGAGTGCTTTGCGTACTGTTATAACCGCTGAAAGACCGTGATAAAAAGGAAAAGCGGAACTTTCGTTCCGCTTTTCCTATATACGTACGCCTTTTCTATAAACGTAATCGCTTTGCTTTTTATGGTTAATTTGCTATAATTTATTTTATGGATAACGTAATTGAAAAGAAAAAAGCGTTTTTGGTAAACGTATATAAAGATAAAAACGACGAGAGCGTTCTCGACGAACTCGAATTGCTCGCGCATACGGCGGATTACGACGTAATCGGTCGCCTTACTCAACACAAAGACAAACCGGACAAGGCGTACTATCTCGGTACGGGTAAACTCGAAGAACTTAAAAACGCGGTGGACGCAATGGAAGCGGACGTCGTAATTTTCGATAACGACGTGTCGGGAAGTCAGTTTAACAATCTCGAAAAGTATCTCGGAATAGACGTAATCGACAGAGCGACGCTTATTCTCGAAATTTTCGCAAAACACGCAACCAGCAACGAAGGCAAATTGCAGGTGGAACTCGCGAGAAAAAAACATAGTCTTCCAAGGGTGCTCGGACAGGGCGCGGTTTTGTCCCGTCAGGGCGGCGGAGGAGGCGGCGGAGGCGGTGCGCGCCGCGGAGCGGGCGAGCAACAACTCGAACTCGATAAACGTACCATTCGCGCCGAAATTCGCGATCTTGAAGAAAAAGCGGAAAAACTCGCCGCTGCGAGAAAACTTAGAAGAAACAAGAGAGAGAACAGCAAAATACCGATTGTTTGTATCGTAGGCTACACAAATTCGGGCAAATCCACGTTAATGAATTATTTAACGAAAGCGGGAGTTCTTGCGGAAAACAAACTTTTCGCCACGCTCGATCCCGTTACGAGGAAGTTATGGATCGCGCCGAAAAAAGAGTTTATGCTCGTCGATACGGTCGGTTTTATATCACGTCTTCCGCACGAGTTTATCGACGCGTTCGGTAGCACGCTTGAAGAAACGCGTTATGCCGATCTTATTTTGCACGTCGTTAATTGTCAAAGCAAGGACATAGAAAAAGAATACGACGTCGTGGAAAGCGTGCTTGAGAAGATAGGGGCGAAGGACGTTCCGGTAATAACCGTTCTTAACAAGTGCGACGAAGGATATCCGACCGTTTGTCCGAGCGGTGTAAATCCGGTGTACGTAAGCGCGCTTACCGGAGAAGGAATACCTGCGTTAAAAGAAAAGATTTGTCTTGCGCTATTCGGAGAAATCGCCGATTGGGAATAAAATGCGACGTTTTTCGTTGGAATAAAATATCCTTAAAGCGCTTGATTTTCGACTGAAGATGCTTTATAATATCATCTAGACGCTAGACGGGGAGTTAGCGGTGCCCTGTAACTCGCAACCCGCTACAGCGAGGTCGAACGCCCGCCGAGGCGTGCAGTATGGAAAGCCGATACGCGCAAGGAGTGTTGATAGCAAGGTCTTGTACAATTTCGTGTTGTGAACCGTGTCAGAGTTTGATCGCAGCAGCACTAAGCAAATTTCGAAATGTGTTACGAGGAAACTTTGGAGGAGCCACCTACGCGTAAGCCGATTCGGTGCCGCACGTCGGAGCGGGTGCGTTTTTTTTAATATATTTTTAATCCGTTCGGATATAATTTTAGTTGTGTTTTCAAGATTTAATCCATGTGAATTTGAGTTTTAATCCGCATAAATACAATCTTGACAATTACTTTATTATTTAATATAATTAAATGCGTTCGGGCGTAACGCCCGTACGAAATAAACGGAGAGTGAATTGCGATGAACGAAATTATCACGAGAGAGAACGTTCCCGCCGAAAGAAAATGGGCGGTCGAAGATATATTGAACGAGAACGATTTGCCCAAAATTTTTGCGGACATAGAAGAAGGTTGTAAGGCGATTGCCGAATACAAGGGAAAAATTAACCCGGAAAACGCTATAGAATGTTTGCTTAAACAAAGCGAGATAGGGTATAAAATCGAAAAAGCGTACGTGTACGTCAATCTTAAGAGCGACGAAAACAAAGCGGACTCGCATTACCTCGAATTATCCGAAAAAATCGATAATCTTATGGTTGCTTTTTCCACTGCCTGTGCGTTTATAGAACCTACTCTGTCGTCTTTTCCGAGAGCGGAACTCGTAAAAATGCGCGACAGCAAAAAGTACGAGTATTTTTCTATGGTTATCGACGAAGTCATTCGCGGAAAGAAACATTTGTTAAGCGAAAAAGAAGAAGCGCTGCTTTCGGCAACGCAAAGTTTTTCCGGCGATTTCCGTACGATTTTCTCGATGTTCGATAACGTAAGCGCGAATTTCGGCGAAGTGACCGTCAACGGAGAAAAGCATAAACTTACTCACGGCTACTACGCGCTTTGTTTGCAAAACAGCGACGAAGCGGTAAGAAAAGAAGCGTACGAAAGTTATTACAAAGCGTATAAAGATATGATCGTTACGCTCGCCGCGGTATATGCCGGCAACGTGAAAAAGGATTGTTTCTATTCCAAGGCGCGTAAGTTCGGTTCTTGTCGGGAGATGGCGCTTTATGCGGAAAACATTCCGCACAAGGTTTACGAAAATCTTATCGACGTCGTGGATAAAAGCGTAAAGAATATGCACGCTTACGTTGCGTACAGAAAGAAAGCGTTAAAACTCAAAGAGATGCATATGTACGATATGTACGTTCCGCTTGTCGAAAACGTTACTTCGGTGACCGGGTTCGACGACGCGTACGAACTTATTCTTAAAGCGCTCGCGCCGCTCGGAGAAGATTATATCGGTATGTTGAAAAAGGCGAGAGAAGAGCGTTGGATCGACGTGGAAGAAACCGCAAACAAGCGCAGCGGCGCATATTCCTGGGGCGTTTACGGCACTCACCCGTTTGTTTTGCTTAATCATAAGGGTACGACGCACGACGTGTTTACCATAGCGCACGAAATGGGACACGCAATGCACTCGCACTATTCCAACAGCGCTCAGGTTTACGAAAAATCGGGATATTGCATTTTCCTTGCCGAAATAGCAAGCACGGTTAACGAAGTTTTGCTTATCAAATATCTGTTAAAAACAGCAAAAGGGGAAGAGCGCAAATTCCTTCTCAGTTATTACGTCGATATGATAAGAACGACTTTGTTCCGTCAGACGATGTTCTCCGAGTTTGAAAAATTCGCTCACGAAACGATCGAAAAAGGCGAGGCGCTCGGATACGAAAAAATGAATTCGTACTATGCCGAACTTAACAAAAAATACTACGGGGACAGCGTCGTTACCGACGAAAACATTTCTTACGAATGGGTTCGTATCCCGCATTTTTACCGTGCGTTTTACGTTTATAAGTATGCGACGGGTCTTACTTGCGCAATAAATATAGCGAACAGAATTCTTACCGAAGAAGGGTTCGTGGACAAATACAAAAAATTCCTTAGTGCGGGCGGCAGTATGTATCCGACTGAGATTTTATCCATCGTGGACATAGATCTTACGAAGAAAACTCCGTTCGTCAATGCGATGAAAGAATTCGGCGAAGTTCTTGCCGAACTGAAGAAGATGTAGGTTATGACGATACAAAAAAAATCACTTCGTATAATTGCTTGTTTTGTTGCGTTTGCCGTCGTTGTCGGCGTGTTCTCGTTTTGCGCGGTTTCCGTTAACGATACCGCCGAGGCGTACGACGTCGAACTTTTCGGTTACGAACTGACCGACGGATACGACGTTTCGATTACCTACAACTATTACGTCAAATACATTACCGGGCTGTATTTTTCTTACGAAGTTACTTTCGACAATACTTTTTACGAGAAAGTAGCGGACAAGAAAAAACTTATGTTTTCGGTAAAAGACACGTTCGTTAAAAACGCTTTCGAAATCGAATGCGATATTACGAACGGTAAACTGACTGCGTTCAAATCGTACGAAACGACCGAAGAATATTACGCCGAGCAAGGAATCGACGGCTATTACGTCGGAACGGTAACCGAACCTTCGAAGAAAACGCTGTTTTATACCGAGTACGTTTCCACGCAAAAAACGGTTATGGCAGACTTGTTCCGCACGGACGACAGGTACGTCGGCAGAATATACAAGGTGTGCAGCGAAGCCGGGATTGCCGACGAGAGAATGAAACTCAGGTACGTCTACGGAACGCCTTACGGCGAAAACACGTTAAAGACTACCGCAGACGAAGTGGATTATTCGAATTCCGACAAATTGTACTATCATATCTTTGATATGACGGTAGAAACGAAAGACAGAGAAATCACTATCAAACAACGTGTGCCGAATTCAGACGGATGGTATCTCGTTGCGGTTATCGCAGGACTCGTAGTGCTTATTGCGCCGCTTACCGTTGCGATAATCAAGAAGAAAAGGAGAGGATAAATGGAAAACACGACTGCCGTGACCGACGGCGGCAAGAAGAAAGCGGCGGTTCCGCAAGTTAAGGTTTTCCCAAACAGTTACGAAGCGGAGCAATGCGTACTTTGTTGTTTGCTCATCGACGGTAACGTTTCGGGAGAATACCTTACCAAAATTCCGCCGGAAGCGTTTTATAACAAACTTAACCGTAAAATATTCGACACGATGCTCGAAGTCGACAAAGCGCAAATGGCTGTCGACATTATTACGGTAAACGATTTTCTCGAGAAAAAAGGCGAGCACGATTCCCTTAATTATCTGAGCGAACTCGCGTCCCTTCTCCCTTCGGGAGCGAACTGTCAGCAGTATGTCAAAATAATAACGCGCGATATGATACTTCGCGAAGTTATTACTCGTTGCAATACTATAATCGAAGACGCGTACAATTCGACGGACGAGGAAAGCACGCTCAGAAACGCAGAAAAACTTATTTTCGACATATCGAACAAACTTACGAGCAGTGCGCTCGTACATATCTCCGCTCCTGCGGCGAACCTTATCGACAGAATGGACGCAATGGCGAAAGATAAAAACGCTTTCCGCGGAGTTATGACGGGTTATCCGCGTTTCGACAAGTTAACAAACGGTTTGCAAAAAGGCGATTTGGTTATACTTGCCGCTCGTCCTTCCGTAGGTAAAACCGCTTTTGCTCTTAACATCGTCGGCAACATTGCGAAACGAACCGGAGAAAAACGAGTTATTGCCGTTTATTCGTTGGAAATGCCCGCAACGCAAATTGCGCAAAGACTTTTGAGTAATATGGCAAACGTTAATATGAACGAACTTAACACCGGAGAACTCGTCGGTTCGTCACATAAAAACCTGTGGGAAATGACCAGACTTTTAAGCGATTCGCGAATTTTCGTCAACGATTCGAGCGTGGTTACGCCTAAAGACGTACTTAATCAGTGTCGTAAACTCTGCTGTTCGGGCAAAGGTTTTACGTCGCTCGATCTTGTCGTAATCGACTACCTCGGACTTATGAGCAACGGTGACGCGAGAAAGGATCAGAACAGGCAACAAGACGTTTCCGATATGTCCAGAATGATGAAAATTGCCGCCAAAGAACTTAATTGTCCTATTTTGCTTTTGTCGCAGATGTCCAGAGGCATCGAAAACAGAACGGACAAGACCCCCGTACTCAGCGACTTGCGTGAGTCCGGAGCAATCGAACAGGACGCGGATATCGTAATGTTTCTTTCGAGAGAAGTCGAAGGGGACAAGGAAGGACCGGTTATACTTAACGTGGCGAAACACCGTAACGGCGAACTTGCGCAGATACGTTTCGACTGGGCAGGACAGTATATGCGGTTCAGCGAAAGCGAAAATCAGTCGATGTATCCGGTAGGGAAAAAGCCGCAAACGGCACAAACCGCTCAGGAAGACTAAAAATACGAAAATTCGCCTTTTTTTGCGGGTGTAAAAATTTGCAAAAGGCAATAAATTATGTTAATATATCATAGAAACTTTTTTAACAGAGTGGAAATACGGAGGTAAAAATAAAAATGGAATATTCGGTACAAAAACTGAGCAAGACCAAAATCGAAATTGCTATCAGCATCGAGAAAGAAGAATGGGAATCGTACGCAAAAGAAGCGTATGCAAAAAATAAATTCAAATATTCGCTCGAAGGATTCCGCAAAGGAAAAGTTCCAATGAACGTTCTCGTAAACAGATTCGGAAAAGAATTCTTCTACGAAGAAGCGCTCGATATCGCCGCGGACAAATCTTATGCAGAAGTACTCGAAAAGGAAAAACTCGTCGTTATCGCGCAACCCGAATTCGACGTAAAGAGTATCGGAGAAGACGGAGTTAAATTCGTGATCACCGTTATCGTTAAGCCCGAATTCGAACTCGGACAATACAAAGGACTGACCTTTGAAAAGGCGTCCACCGAAGTTACGGACGAAGAAGTCGAAAAAGAAATTCAAAAAGAACTCGACCAGAGAGCGCGTCTTGTAGAAAAAGAAACGCCTGCCGAACTCGGAGATACCGTTGTAATCGACTACAGCGGCAAAATCGGTCGCAAAAAGTTTGAAGGTGGCACCGCTGAAAACCAGACGCTCGAACTCGGAAGCCATACGTTTATCCCGGGATTTGAAGAACAGATCGTCGGAATGAGCAAAGAAGAAAAGAAGAACATCGAAGTTACTTTCCCCGAAGATTACGGCAGCAAAGACCTTGCCGGAAAGAAAGCGGTATTCGCTATCGTTCTTCACGACGTTCAGAAGAAAGAACTTCCCGTTCTTGACGACGAATTCGTAAAAGACGTTGACGACGAACTCGACACCGTTGATCAATGGAAAGACAAAATCAGAGCGAAACTTCTTGAAAACAAAGAGAAGAACGCCGATATCAAACTTGAAAACGACATCGTAGAAAAGATTGCCGCAGAAACGGAAATCGAAATTCCCGATTGTATGGTAGAAGAAGAACTCGACTACAGAATGCAAGAAATGGAATATAGTATGGCGCAATACGGTCTTAAACTCGAAGACTATCTTAAGTATACCGGCACCACGGTAGAACAAATGAGAAAAGACAAGAGAGAAGAAGCGCTCCGCAACATTAAGATTCGTCTTATACTCGAAGAGATTTGCAAGAAAGAAAACATAACGGTTACGCCCGAAGAACTCAAAGGCAAACTCGAAGGTATCGACCAAAAAGACTTGCGCGAAGCGACGAATTACTTTGCCAACCAAATTCTTACCGATAAACTCTTTACGTTCCTTAAAGAGAACAACGAGATAAAGTAAAAAAACGGGCGGGCAATCAAATTTGATTGCCCGTAATAATCATCGGACGAATTAGCGAGAATCTTATATAATAGTAAGGATAGGGCGAATTCGTCTTTCTATAAAAAATTAAAATGGAGGAAAACACTATGGCGTCTATACCTTTCGTTATTGAAAAAGATACGCGCGGAGAGAGAAGTTACGACTTATATTCCAGACTTCTCGAAGACAGAATTATATTTTTAACGGGAGAAATAAATTCCGACACTGCGAACAGCGTCGTTGCTCAGTTATTGTATCTCGAAACGAAAGACCCGGATAAAGACATAAGTTTGTATATCAACAGTCCCGGCGGTTCTGTAACCGACGGTATGGCGATATACGACACGATGAAGTATATCAAGTGCGACGTATGTACGATTTGCGTCGGGCTTGCCGCAAGTATGGCGGCGTTCCTGCTCGGTTCCGGCGAAAAAGGGAAAAGATTTGCTTTGGCAAACAGTGAAATAATGATACATCAGCCGTCGGGCGGAGTTTCCGGACAAGCGACGGAAATTGCCATCGTTGCGGACAGAATTTTGAAAATCCGTTCGAAGATGAACAAGATTCTTGCCGAAAACACCAACCAACCGCTTGAAAAAATCGAGCGCGACGTCGAGAGAGATTTTTATATGGACGCCGACGAAGCGAAAGAGTACGGACTTATCGACAAGGTGTACGTTTCCAGACAGGAGGCTAAATGATAAACAGAATAGAAGTTGACAGTGAAAAATGTGTTTTTTGCGGAAGAACGGCAAAAGACGCAGTAACTTTGCTCGAAGGACCGAACTGCGTTTCTTTATGCAATCTTTGCATTTTCCGTGCAAATGAAATGCTTAAAGAACTCGATATGGTTCGTAGAGGAAAGGGAGAAAAAGCGCCCGAAGAGAACAAACCTTTGCCGACGCCGCACGAGATCAAAGCAAAACTCGACGAGTATATCGTCGGACAGGACAATGCGAAAAAGATTTTGTCCGTTGCCGTATACAATCATTATAAGAGAATAAGAGATTTGAACAACGCCGAAAGCGACGTTAAACTCGACAAAAGCAACGTTCTTATGCTCGGACCTACGGGAAGCGGCAAAACTTTGCTTGCCAAGACGCTTGCCGACATTCTTAACGTGCCGTTCTGTGTAGCGGACGCAACCACGTTAACCGAAGCGGGATACGTAGGCGAAGACGTGGAAAATATCTTGCTGAAACTTATTCAGGCGGCGGACGGAGACGTTTCCAAAGCGGAAAAAGGTATCGTTTATATCGACGAAATCGACAAAATTTGTCGTAAAACCGAGAACGTAAGCATTACGCGCGACGTAAGCGGTGAAGGCGTGCAACAGGCTTTGCTTAAAATCATCGAGTCCACCGTAGCCAACGTGCCTCCGCACGGCGGAAGAAAACACCCGCAAGAAGAGTTCATCCAAATCGATACGACGAATATACTCTTTATTTGCGGCGGGGCATTCGTCGGACTTGAAAAAGTCGTAAGCAGCCGAAAAGACAATTCGTCGCTCGGTTTCGGCGGCAGTCTTAAAGAAAAAGAAGGCAATTACGCGGAGAGTATGCTCGATTTGCAGCCGGACGATTTAATCAAATACGGTTTAATTCCCGAATTCGTCGGAAGAATGCCGATAATCGCTACGCTGGATCAACTCACCGAAGACGATCTCGTAAGAATTATGACCGAACCGAAGAACGCTATAACGAAACAGTACGAAAAAATGATGAAACTCAACAACGTCGATCTCGAATTTACCGACGAGGCGTTGCGTGCCGTTGCTCGTAAATCGATGAAACTGAAGACCGGCGCAAGGGGATTAAGAACCATCGTCGAAAAAGCGATGCTTAACGTTATGTACGAAGTTCCTTCCGATCCCGAAGTAGAAAAAGTCGTGGTTACCGCCGATTCTATAGAGAAAGGCAACGAACCCGACGTTGTTCGTAAACAAATAGCGTAAAATAAAACTCGGGCTTGTCCGTATATTTTTTTATGCGGACAAGTTCTTTTTATAAAGGATACTATGATAAAAAAAGCCGTTTTTGTCACCAGCGTGGGTGATTTACGACAAATTAAAGAACATTACCCGATAGAGATTGCCGTTGCCGGAAAATCAAACGTCGGGAAATCTTCGTTTATAAATTTTATCTGCAACAATTCCAAACTTGCGAAAACGAGTAAGGAACCCGGCAGAACCCGACTGTTGAATTATTTTAAGATAAACGACGGGGAGTTCGTTCTCGTCGATTTACCCGGATACGGTTTTGCAAAAGTTAACGATAAAGAAAAAGAGAAATGGGGTAAACTTATCGAAGGATACTTTAACGAATCTACGGGATTGAAAAACGTATTTGTTCTTGTGGATATAAGGCACGATCCTACGGCAAACGATATGCAAATGTTTAAGTATTTGTATTATTACAACATTCCTTTTACCATAATCGCGACGAAAGCGGACAAACTCAGTCGCTCGGCGGCGATGAAGCGGAAAAAAGAAATCGCCGATTACATAGGCGTCGGAGTAGATAATATTTTCGTGTGTTCGTCCTATGCGAAAACGGGAGCGCAAGAGATATATGACAGAATCGATCAGATAATAAACGCATAAAAAATTAAACCGCCCTTTTCAGGGCGGCTTTTTTCTGTCGGATCTCGGCTCAGCGCGGGAATACCGGGGTATTGAACACGCCGGAGCATAC
>ERZ779888.1080-NODE-1080-length-28662-cov-4.711784_pt1 | contig 28662 bp, 35 predicted proteins | sample MGYA00511245_ERZ779888 | MGnify/ENA primary metagenome ERZ779888 (study PRJEB29588, sample SAMEA2155255) | human gut metagenome | biome: human gut; feature: human-associated habitat; material: faeces | place: Denmark | collected 2008/2010 ...
ATAGATTTAAATCTTGCGGCTGACCAAAAGGATATAGATATTTACGATCAAACTAATTTGGCTAAATGGAATTCTAATTTAAATGAATACCAGTTTGATTATGAAGCTATGTTAGAGTATAATAAAACTCATCCTGATAATGAGCTTATGCCTTATGTTGTTTGGACTACTACAGGCTTAGATGAAAAGACTAATTTATTGCCATATAGTAAGGCTAATGTAATAAAGGCAAATATGGAATTCCATAATGTTGCCCTTGACCGCGCTTATATGACTGGCAAATTAAGTGACTATGCTGCTAAGGACGGGTTAACAGATGAGGTATGTCAAGAGTAGTATGGAATGAGCGCTGTAGAATATTACTATTTACATCATTGCCCAAGTTGGCATGGTGAAAATGTAGAAATGAAAGTCCAGGGCACTTCTTCTGAATTTTATCCTCGTAGAAATTATAAGGTTAAAACTAAGGTTGCTGATGCTGACGGCGAAAAGAAATATGTTCATATGTATATGAATGAAGGGCCATTTACCGGAAAAGAAAAGCAGCTAGATTGGTTCTATTTTGATAACTATACTGTGGGTACGACAAAATTCACAATGAAAATTGATTTTATGGAATCTTCTGGCAGCTATAATGTTGGTTTTGCGAATCTTGTAGCTAATGCTTATACAAAGCATCCTTTAGATGACTATGTGGCGGCAGGCGCGATTCAGGAAGTCGATAACCAGGAAATAACTGAAGCTAGCAGTTATCAGGAAGGTGTTCAGTATTATTATAAAAACAGTAAAGGCAATTACAAAGAAGCGACTTTATCTGGCCCTGAAGATTTTGCCAAATCATCTAATGATTTAGGATTAAAGAATGGTACAGACGAAGTTAAATGGTATACGATGGTGACTACCTACAAACCTGGCACGATTGAAAATATACAGGATTATCGTACTTCGGTTTAGGGATTTCCTGTACTGGCTTTCCATAGACGTTCGGATACCGGCGCTATTAAATATATTGGTCGCTACAATATGATTCTCGATAAAGGCTCGGACGAAGCATATGGATTTTCTATTAAAGATAAATATCAAAAATTCCTTGATTACCAAGAGCTTCCCGATATTGCAGAATGCTGGGAATTTAGTGATAACCAAGGCGCTTATTGTTCTTTCCGCGATTTTGAGGGACGTAGAGAATTAAGTTTTACTACTGAGGAACGTGGTACGGGCGGCGGCCCTCGCGTAGCAGATAGTTTTGAATATAGATATAATAAATATGCTGATTACTTAGATATAGTTTATCATCTCAATCAATCGAGCGCTGAATTAGATTAGATGGCTAAAGATTTAAATATCCCTGAATTATCATCTAGCAATAAAGAACCGGCTATTAAATGGGCTGTTAATGTGATGCGGCACTGGGAAAAAGCTTGCGCCTGGGTCTATAGTACTTGCACAGACCTCGTCCCGAGCGACGCAGAAGTGGCCGCCGCGAAGGCTGCTGCAGACTGGTCAGAGATTGAAAGTAAGTACAAAGTAGAGTAGGCTAAGTTAAAACTCACGACGCCAGAGACTTACGGCGAAAAAGTTTACGAGTATGATACGAAATAGCGTCGTCTTGAGAAGTTCATGAAAGAGCTTCCTTTACATTTTGATATTGATTATGTCGCTACCTATTTTGTAATGACAGAAGTTTTTGAATGTTATGATTCACGCGGTAAAAACTGCATGATGGCTTCTTGGGGACCGTTAAAAGAAGGCGGAGATTATATCTGGTATCCTATCTTCTATGATATTGATACCCAATTGGGTATTAATAATACGGGTATTCCGTCTTTTACTTATGATATAGATGCCACTGAAGGCGGTCACTTCTCTACTAATTCGAGTGTTTTATGGAATAACTTCTTTACTTGTTATAAAGATAGTTATATAAGAAACAAATACCGTTAGTTACGTGGATATACCAGTGGTATTGGTACTTTTGCGCCATTGACAAATCCTCCTTTATCTTCTGTAGAGCATATAGAAAAATGGTATTTGGCTGATTATGAAGAATGCGGCCGGTCTAAAACCCGCGGAGGAGAAAAACGTCCATTCCTTGCGATGAAAGGTTAGCGTCCTTTAATAGCAATCAATTTAGATGAATACTATAAATATATCACCATTACCAACAATAATACTTCCGCAGGCGGCGGTTACTCGGGCCAAGGAGGAGCGACAGTTGTTGATAATGGAAGTTACTTTTATGCCCTTTAGGGCGATAGAAGTTTGTCGCGTTAGTAGTTTTTAACCGATAGAATTAATTTCATTGATAGTTGGTTGTATACAGGAGCTTTTTAGCGCGCGGAGGGTAATGATACTATTAAAGCGCGTTCTGAAGCTAACCGCGGTACTACTAAGAATGATAATACTGCTGACCACTGGGTTGAATCCCCTACGGCAGAAGAGGCGGGATTAATTTAGTCGGACTATTGGGCCGATCAGGATATAGATGGTAATGGAACTAAAAAGATGCACGAATTTGATACTGAATTCTGGTTAACTTTGACTCCATCAAAAACAATATATACTTCTATTGGTTTTGATAACGAAGCTGAGAATGCTCTGTCGTAGAAAGCAAAGAATACCGCAGTTAAAGTTTTGTTCCCACAAGGCAAAATTAATGAAATTCGTACAGCCTCTGATTCGCCACAAGCTCTATTTTATATTTATGGTGGTACTCAATACGCCGATTTAGGTGATTTAAGTAAATTATATTTAATGGAATTAAACTTTTAGAATGAATGTCCAAAATTAACACGTCTTTTGATTGGCAATGACAACTTTGATGCTCCCAATGCTGAGGGAGTTGCTACTGGTTACTACCGTAAGGCTGCAGGACAAATGAATCTTAATAGTATGCCTTTGCTCGAGGAATTTTGTCTGTCTGGTGTTATGGCGACATCTGATGGCAGCGGTGTTACTTACGATTTAAGCAAGAGTGAAAAGCTCCGTAGTTTTAGGGCTTTGCGGACTGATTTAACGGGCATTACATTTGCCGAAGGTGTGGCCTTACACACTTTATATTTGCCTCATAGTATAAAAGCTTTAAATCTTGTAGAAGCAAAGAATTTGAAAAAATTATTAACTACTACATATCCTGTTACTAAGGGCGAGAAAACTGGAGAATATATTTGCGCCGAGGGTTTATACATAGAATCCCTCTTTGGTGATTCTCCGACAACCCAAATTGATACTCTGTCTCTTAATAATGTAGCTTTGGGTTATGATAGTTATAGATTAGCTAAATAGATTATTGATTTAAATACCGCTGCAAAGATTACCTTAAGAGGCATTAATTGGTGTCCATATCAGCTTTTAGATGAGGGATCTGAGTACCTCGAAGCGGATGCCGCAGATTACTTTGTTCCTGATGGCCATTATGGATTTGCTCCTTATTCTTATGTAGATGAAAATGCGTGGAAATTAGGCATCAAGAATAAAGAAATATATAAATATGATGCGGATTATTTAGCAGAATATAAAGCGGAAAATTTAATCACTAATTTAGCCGATTTCTTTGAGAAACTTCATGAATCTACCTATCAAGTGATTGATTTGCAGGGTATTGTTTATATTAATAATGCCGTAGAAGTGGATGAAGGATATGTAAGAAATAATCTATTAGAGGCTTATCCTAATATGGAGTTTTATTTTGCCAAAGTCAATAAAGCGTATTCAGGTATTTTTAAACAAGTTGAAGATGACGGCACTTATAAGCAATTGGGTGCGCAGAAAATTGCTCCAACAGATATTGATACTGAATGGTTTAAGAATCCATATAATGAATATAGACCAAAGAAATTAGATTATGATTTTGTCGGTTGGTGTTTATCTGCAGACGGAGCCGCTGAAAATATGCTAGGTACGGCCGATGAACATGGATTCTACAGCATGACTAACGTAGAGTGGAATGCAGCAAAAGCTACTATCCTGAATAAAGAAGAGTTTGATTATACTTTCTATGCTATCTTCAAAGTCCATACTTATAATGTTAAGTTTTATACTTATAATAATGGGAATAATAGCACAACTGAGGTAGCTGCTGCTACGGTGAAGGCTGGAAATTATCTATCTGCCCCTGACATTACTCCATTGTCTCCGATAGAGAGTAGCTTGGCTTTGACGATGCGTCATAGATTCCTTGGGTGGGTGAAAGATAAAGCTAACTGCTATCCTGCCACCGAGGCGGCCGCCGCACGTTATTTATTGGATTTAACTAAAATACGCTCAGAAAAAGAAGACAGAGTATTTTATGCTTGTTTCTTAGAAGAAAGTGTTTATGATAAGCCAGATACTGATTTGTTTGAATTTACTTATAATGACAGTTTAACTTTCTCGGAATATCCAGAGTTAGAAGGCCACTATTACGCTGGTTATGAAGCTTATCCCGCTAATGGAAAAACTTTAACAGGTAAGGTTACTTTACCAGCTACTTACAATGGAAAGCCTGTTATTATGATTAGAAATATGCATAAGACAAAAATTACTCATTTCTTCTTAGAGGGTGAAAATCATCCATTGGTTGCTGTGGGTCAAGGATCTTCTGCGGTATCAGATCGTTGGACGACTTTATAGTGGTTTGATTTCAATCATGCTACGAATTTAAAAGTTGTCGGTGCTTCGGCTTTCCAAGGGGCAAAACTAGAAAATACAACTCTACCACCAAATATCTTAGCTGTAGATAACCTTGGATTTAATAATGCTTTCCATGTAAAATCCAATAGCGTATTTATTATACCGTATACATTAAAATATGCTGGTTATCTTAGTTGTAGTTTCTTTAAAGGTGATAACAACGAAACTTGTAGCTTTTAGATTGGCGAACAAGGAAAGGGTACTCACTTAGATATAGCTAATTCAATTAAGCTATTTTGGGGGAATAACACGGGATATAAAGATGGCTACGGTAATGGTACAGATAAAAAGCTTTGCTCACCATTTAACTAGAATTCTGGAGAATTTTTCGGGCATTACTACGTATATGTCGATGATGCTACGATCCTTGCTTCTTGGAATAATAATGCCCCAGTGGAAATTACAATAGATGAGAATACTACCGTGACCCTGCCTCCAAGAACATTCTTTGGTGATGAATATCGTATTTCCAATGGCGGCGATGAATCAAAAGTACGGGTACAATTTGTATAGTCATAAAAAGGGGGAAATAAAAGGTGCGTAAACAATATATGTATCAATATGTAGGTAATAATGGAATTTTAATTTCTCCTATATGTGTAGAAGGAGCTTATTCAGCCCGTTTAGTTTAGCTAATAGCTGAAGATGGAAAAATTCTTACAAAAGATGGCAGTTCTACAGTTCGAAGTATTACCGTACCAGAGAGTGCGGTAGATAACTGGTATGAAATTGATCTGTAAGGACAAGAAAGATTAAAGTAGTTATTTAATTTTATATATTAATTGGGCGATAAAAAAATTTTTTATCGCCCAAAATCCTAAATGAAAGGAATGGAAAGGCAATATGATAACAAAGATTACTCCTGAAAATACTACTAAGTATAAAGCTTTGTTTGAAAAGGTTAGTGAAATTTTAAATCTAGAACCTGCTATTTCTACGCTTGATGAGTATTTTTAGCATCTTCATGAGATATCACTAAAAGATCCAAGTCTTATTATACTGCCCTTAGATGAAGAAAAATTCTTCATTGACGGCAATAGCCGTAAGATTACAGTTCCGCAAGCCTTTACTAAAAATGGCGTAGGCGTCCAAGGTGACCACTATGCTGAATATATTTATTTTGAAATAGATAGATATTTTGAAAATATTGACTTTGGCTCTCCTAGCATTACTGCGGTTGTAGAATTTGTTGATGCGAATTAGCAAAAACATTTTACTAAAGCGTGGATTAAATACATTGATGAAAAGAGTTCCAAAGTTACTATTGGCTGGCCTATTACATAGGATGTTACCTCGAAAGCTGGTTCTATAAAATTCTCAGTCCGTCTGTTTGAGCTAGAGGGCAATTCATATAAACGCAGCTTTGGTACTTTAATTGGTTAGCTAGTCGTTAATCCCAGCCTCGATTTTGCTATTTCTAAGGCTGAAATTGATAATATTCAAGGTAATCTTAACGATGATGTTGAAAAACAAGTATTAGACCGCATGATTAGCTCTCCTGCCGCCGATTATAGTAAAGACAAAGTTGTATCCCCTGTATTTTTATTCAGATATAAAGAAGGTGTGGGGCCGGCTGATTTTTGTAGCGCAGATGCAGGCGATGTTTTGCGCGTTCAAGCAGTCGCTCCTGGCTCTATAACTTATTCTTGGTTTAAAGGCGAAAAAACTCCTATAACAGCCAACAGCATATTTAAAAAGCTGGAAGCCTTTAAAGAAAATATTCTTATTTATGAAAATAAAGGAACTGAAGAAGCCCCAAATTATCGTTTAGCCGACGTGGCTGCAGATACTTTCGATCAAGGTGGCCCTTATTATGAAAAATATTCTGAGTATGTTTTACCGAATGAGGGCGATATAACTGGTGAATATCACTGCGTTGCGCAAAATACTATGTATGGCTACACTCGCGCCAGTAATGAGCCTTTTAATGTTCCTGAGCATTATACGGAGAATGATTGTAAGATTGGCAGCGTCGTAGTGCCCGGCCCCACAGCTTTTGGTGACGATTCTACAATGCTCCCAGAAAAAGTAGAAATTGTTGATGGTGGTTCACCACTTACTGTGGGCGTAACTGGCGCCACTGTGAAAGATAGAGATACATACACCTGGAATTTTACTGGTGATGACGGCAATAGTAGGGATATTGCAATAACTGGAAATACTTGTAGTCTTTTAGATATTGAAGGTATATATACAGCTTCTGTTACTCGAACTCGTAATGGCGCGGTTTCTGAGCCTAAAAGATTGGGTTCTTGCCACGCTTATAAAAAACCGCAACCAGTTAAGTTTATTAGAATTGACAGTACCAGTATAGATGATTCTCAAAAGAATCAGAATTTTCTTGTTCCTAAAACCGCGACTTCTTGTACAATTACTGTAAAGGCCAATGGCAAATTCGAAAAATATGATGTTGAATGGCGAAAAGAAGAAAGTCAAACGCAAGATGCTACTGTAACTGATCTTAATGCTAATATAAGTAAACCTGACGAAAATGGCGTATTTACTATTAGCTTTAATCCCAGTGAAGTCGCTCTTGGTTTTTATTATCCTGTAGTTAAAGTATCTAAATCTCAAGAAGGGCTTGAAAGTGTTGCCTCAGAAACTTGTAGTTTTGAAGAAATTGGATATTTAAATATTGCTCCCGCAGGGACTTCGGGTTAATAAGTAAAGGAGGCTTGCATCATGGAAGATAAAGCCTTATATACTGCTTTAAATAAAATTTCTACGGAGTATTAGTCCCAAGGACATTTTACTAATTAGGAATTACAAATTTATAATCAGGACGGCGCTATCCGTAAAGTAGTTGTCGCTGAGGGGGAGGAGCAAGATCCGCCCATTTATACGGTAGATTTAGAATCTCGTTTAATCGAAACTCCCCAATGGTTAAGTGTTGAAAAAGACCATCGAGCGGAAAATATTTATTTTAAAATCCCCCGCTATTTTGGCGCTACAGATCTGGGATTGACAAATTGTCTGGTGCTATATGAAAATGCCGCTGGAAAAGGCGGTATTTATCCTGTAAGCGGTTATGATAATAAAAGTTTCGCAAAAGAAGATGAGCTTTTATTTTATTGGCCTATTAGTGGTACTGTTTCATAGGTTGCTGGTAAAGTTAAATATGCTTTAATGTTCTATCAATTAGATAATGCAAATGAAACGGTACTATACCAATTAAACACTCGTCCTTCAACATCTTAGATTTTATATGGTGTTAATGAAGCTATAGGTAGTGAATATGTTGAAAATACAGAATTGGCTACTTTAGTATAGAAATTAGGAGCGCTAATTTCCCAAGTTGAAACTGGATATAGTCTGAATTGGGAGGATATGTTCTAATTTTTGGGCGGAAGAATTTAAGACGATATCTTTAATTTTTATATATATATGAAAGTTAAGAAAAGGTAAGATATCGTCTTAATTTCAATTATTATTTTTTTTACTATAGCAATAACTATAGTTAATTATAGATTAAGGGAAAGTCTTGCCAAATTGGCTTGACTTTCCCTATTTTTTGTTATATAATATTTGTATATAGGAGGCGAAATAAATGGCTTTATTTAAAATAGCAAAAGGTACTGATGTAGCTGCTTTGAATAAAATTGGTTGCAAAGAGGGCTATTGCTATGTGCTTGGGCAAAACAAAGAAATACATGAGCCTATTGCCGAGCCAAACAAAAGATTTTATTTTTATGTTGATATTTCTAATAACGAGCGAGCAATTGCGGCGGCCGCATACGCGGATCGTTATCCTGTAAAGATAGTAACATGGAGTTGATGGGAACGAATGATATAGACTGAGCCTTTTCGGGCATTTCTAATCAAGCCCATGAGTTTATGCAAAGGAGGTAATTCTTAATGGCGAAGACAGAAAAATATTTAGAGGGTCTAACGATACATAAAGTCCCTTACAATATAGCAAATACATAGGATTTTAAAACAAATGTCATGGGAAAAGCCGCTGATAACGAGTTGTTTATAATTACTGATACTCCTACTTTTAGTTTGAAAATTGGTAATGTAACTTATGACGGTACTTCTAATGTATCTGCCGCCACGGCGACGTAGAGTGTGAGCGGTTTAATGTCCGCCGCAGACAAGAAAAAATTGGACGGGATTGCTACGGGTGCGACAAAGATTACGGTTGATACTTCGATATCTTCAACGTCTACAAATCCTGTTCAGAACAAGGTAATAAAAACGGAACTTGATAAAAAGGCAGGCACGGCTGTTGCCACAACAAGCGCAAATGGACTAATGTCTGTCGCGGACAAAACAAAATTGAATGGAATCGCCAAGGAAGCAAATAAGACAATTGTTGACACTACGCTATCCGATTCATCTACAAATCCGGTGTAGAACAAAGTCGTTAAAGCAGCGCTGGATAATAAAGCCGACAAGACCGCGTTGGATGCAAAGGCCGACAAGACTGCGTTGGACGGCAAGCTTGATAAAACTGGCGGCACGTTGACCGGCAACTTAACTGGCAAGTACTTCACTGGTACATGGCTACAAACGACAGCAGCAACTGACCTTGGCCGCACGCCTGGAAAAGTGGCTGTATTGGACGAGTCCGGCTGGGTGTACTATCGGACGCCTGCAGAGATAAAATCTGATATTGGGGCAAATGGTTATTTGCCAACTGCCGGAGGTACGATGACCGGTGCAATTACTACAAAGGGTATTAAGTTAACGTCCGGTACTGATTTTGGTTCAAGTTTACCATCAAGTATGCAAAGCAACCAATTGTTTTTCCAGACATTAGGGTCTAATTATATTCTTGATAATGTATATCCGGTTGGTTCTATTTACATGTCGGTAAACAGCACTAATCCTAAAAATCTGTTCGGCGGTACTTGGGAGCAAATTCAAGGGAAGTTTTTATTTGGCATGAATAGTAGTTATCCTGCTGGCTCTACTGGCGGTGAGATTACACATAAATTGACGTGGAATGAAATGCCTGGACACTATCACGAAGGATTGTATTATAGCTACCAAGATACCGAAAATTTAATCACGCTGAATGGTGGCAGCGTAAGCTATCATATCCCATGGGGCAGCTCGGATTACGCTGGCGATTATGGTGCAGGTAGCGGCGCGAAAGAGTTGATAACTGGTACTGCGGGAAGCGGTGAGGCTCACAATAATATGCCTCCGTACCTTTCAGTTTATATTTGGAAGAGAACGAAATAATGAGGTGATTAAATGGCTTATCAAACAATATTAAGTGGACAACAATCAACGGCAGGATCACCTTATTGTATATATACAGTAGAGGTTGAGCCTTTTGGAAGAACTTCTTCCTCTATTTCTGTTAATATTACAGTAACAACACGTTTAAAATCTTCACAGAGCTTTTTAGGACTTGCGCACACACTTATAGGAACACTCACTATTGCTGGAACTGATATACAAATTACGATGAAAGCTTCAAGCGAGTCTTGGACAGGCACAGCTAATCATACTGCTTCGGCATCAGGAACAATTAGCGGATTAAGTTCAACTGAAACCTCGTTGCAAGCATCATTCTCAGTTGTTAATACGTATGGCAATGCGGGTACAATGAGTACAGTAAGTTGTTCAAACCTATCTATACCCGAATATAGCAGTCCTGTAAATACAATAACAACAACTGCAATACCCAGTCTTTTAACCGGATATGACGGTGATAGTTTCTCGTTTTCCACAACACCTTCTGGTGGGACAGGATACAATTACAGGTGGTATAAAGATGGCTCCGTTGTAAGTACATCAAGAACATATAGAGGAACATTATCTAATAGTAATTATGACGGATCAATTATTTATTGCCTTGTATGGGATTCTACGGGAGGAAGTGCATATACTAACAAATGCCAAGTTAGAGTTGGAACTTCGGAAAGCAAAAAAACAGTTTCTACGCATCAAATAATTCCAGTAAGAATCTATAATGGGTCTAAGTTTTTATATGGAATTCCATTCGTTAAGAGCGGAAGCTCACTAATGTATTGTAAATGGACAATACAAAAATAAATGATACTCATTTGATTTTATCGAAGCATCCCATGGATACATATACTAACAACAGCTGGAAATTAACGGCTATTTAAAAATAAGCACAAAGGAGATATATAATTTTATGGATTGGTTAAATATTTTATAGCAAATTTTTGAGCTTTGTATTATTCCTCTTCTTGCTATTATTACTCGTAGTTTAGTAATATATATTAGCACAAAAAAGGATGAATTAAAGAATAAGACTGATAATGAATTAGCTAAGAAGTATTTAGATTTGCTAAATGACACAATAGCTAATTGCGTTATTGCAACGAATCAGACTTATGTCGAGGCTCTCAAAAAAGAAAATGCTTTTACTGCGGACGCGCAAAAGGCCGCCTTTGAAAAGACTTATCAAGCAGTCATTGCTACCCTGAGCGAAGAGGCTCAGAAGTATTTGCCTGAAGTAGTGGGTGATTTGCAGACTTACATCACTCAGAAAATTGAAGCCAGCGTCAATTAGAATAAAGCGGCTTAATAAAAATAATTAAAAGGGATTCTATCTTAATGTAGATAGAATCCCTTATTTTTTTTGTTAAAATTTTTTGGTAAAATCATCTAAAATTTTTTGGCAAAATTGGATAATGAATTAGTCCCAATTTTTATATAATAATGAAAGGAAGAACAATTCTTTATAGAAAGGACTTTTATATATGTATAATTATTATCCAACACAACCTAATAGACAACCTTCTTTTGGCTTAAAAGGACGACCGGTATCGTCTCTGGAAGAAGTTCGAGCCACATCTATAGATTTTGATGGCTCGATATTTTATTTCCCCGATTTGGCCAACAAAAGAATATATACTAAACAAATTAATATGGATGGTACGGCCTCTCTCAATATGTATGAGCTAAAGCCAGTGCCCAAAGAGACAGTAAATGATTACATTACGCGGGCAGAATTTGAAGAGGCTATAAAGTAGTTGGCGGCGGTCCGGTCTAATGCCGCAGAACAGCCAATTGCTTAGCAGCCACAAAGCGCCCCGCCGCAATTTTAACACAAAGGAGAGTATAAAATATGCCACAAATTAATCCTATGTAGTTTTTATCATTTGTCAAGAATGGTCAAAATCCATAGAAAATGATGTTAAATTTTTTACAACAAACGGTTCAATCTTCACCCGTTGGTAAAAATCTTTACGAATTGGCTTAGGCCAATAACACACAAGGTATAGAGCAATTTGCTCGTAATCTATGCGCTTCTAGGGGTGTAGATTTTGATACAGAATTTACTAACTTCCGCAATTAGTGGGGGTTGTAAAAATATATATTTTGAAAGGGGACATTTTAAATGTTCAATAGTAACAATGGTTATAGTCTTTCTGATATTGCTGCTGCTACCGGCGGTAATAATGGTAACAGAAACTGCGATGACATGTGGGGCGGAAATGGCGCATGGTGGATCATCATACTCTTCCTTTTCTGCTTCGCCGGTTGGGGCGGTGGCTGGGGAGGTAACGGCAACAATGGAGCTACCGCTACTTATATTCCCATGTATCAGGGTACAACCACTCGAGAGGAATTAAATTATGGCTTTGATATGAGTGATCTAAAGTCGGGTATTAATGGCATCTCATCTACCCTTTGCAACGGTTTTGCCGGTGTCAATGAGACCGTCAATGCCAACGCCCGCAACCTACAGTCTGATATTTGCTCCATGGGTCTGACAAACTTGCAAAATACTAATGCAATAGAGGCTGCTATTACTAACGCGCATTATCAGACAAATAATCAATTAACTGCAATGCAAGCGCAATAGGCACAATGCTGCTGCGATACTAAACAGCTTATTTCTTCTTCGTTTGCCGATCTTAATTATAACTTGGCTTCGCAAGCATGCGAAAATCGTCGGACGACTCAGGATGCTGCGAGAGATGTTATAGAAAATGCAAATAACAACACACGTTCTATTCTCGATTTCTTAGTGCAGGATAAGATTGACACTCTTAATGCGGAGAATGCGGCGTTACGTAGTCAGATTTCTCAGGGTGAGCAAAGCGCGTACTTGCTGTCACAATTACGTCCCACGGCTCAGCCTTCTTATCTTGTAAGTAATCCTTATACGGGTGTTATGACCACGTATGGCTGCGGATACGGTACTGGCTGCGGCTGCAACGGTTAAGGAGGAAAAAATATGGAAATAACAGCTAATGCTTTATAGGCGGTTAACGCCGGTTCTAATGTAGTATTTACTAACACTGCTGTTGCTGGTAGCTGTTCCATTATACACAGAGAGGGTAGCGGTCTCGTTACCCTCCGTGGTATAACTAACTAGAATCGCGCCAGATTTCGCGTAATTTTCGGCGCCAATATTGCATTACCTACTGGTGGGTCTGCTGGTCCAATTCAGCTAGCAATTGCAATTAATGGCGAACCCGTATCTGCGACCCAAATGATAGTAACTCCTGCGGCAGTAGGGGAATTTTTCAATGTTTCACGTACATTATTCCTAAATGTTCCTTCTGGCTGTTGCGCACAAATTAGTGTCGAGAATACATCTACAGTTGCAATAGATGTTCAAAACGCCAGTTTGATTGTGGAAAGGGTGGCGTAATATGGAAAGATTAAAAAGTATTAAAGATTGTTTAATAGCTCAGGTTAGTGGCCAAATGGGTAAGCTTGATCAAGTAGACGCAAAAGAGCTCGGTGAAGTAGTAGATATGATCAAGGACATGGAAGAGGCCTGCTACTACGCAAAAATTACTGAGGCTATGGAAAAAGGCGAAGAAGAAAAAAAGTATTATACCGAATATTATCGTCCATATAGCAGAGATTATCTAAGAGATATGGACAAGGATTACGGACGTATGTATTATGGCGGAGACTGGTCTGATGCGCATGAGACCAGCAAAACAAATGGCGCCACATATTATACCGAGCGTCCTTATTCTATGGAATTACGCGATAGACGCGAGGGGCGTAGTCCTATGAGCCGTAAAATGTATATGGAATCTAAAGAATTGCATAAAGATAAAACTACTCAATTAAAGGATTTGGAAAATTATATGCAAGAATTGTCTATAGATATTGCGGAAATGATTGATGATGCTTCGCCCGAAGAGAAGCAGATGCTTCAAAGCAAGATTACTGCGTTGGCAAATAAAATAAAATAAAATGTTTTAGATTAATGGTGAATGGTGGAAAGTGGTATTAACTTCCACCATTCATCCTAAGTTGTTTCGAAGCAATGGTTCGTTGACAATTGGTTCATGCGATGATGAGTCAAAAACGATTTATATTAACGAAAATTTGTCATCAATGCGCATGAGAAAAGTGCTGTGCCATGAAATAACTCATGCCGCAATGTTTAGTTATAATGTAGAATTAAATGTTTAGCAAGAAGAATTATTAGCCGATCTCATTGCTACTTATGGCTAGGAAATTATAGATATAACTAATAAAATATTTACTCGTATTATAGAATAAAAAAAGGGAGAGCTTATTGCTCTCCCTTTTTTTCTGTCTGGACTGAATTTGTATTAGCATATCTCATGGATACTAATTTGAATAACTAATCGCCTTCGTGGTTTCCACCCAACGAATTATATATAGTATGCTCATGTTGGAGCATAGTATATTGTTCGTAAGTTATTGCTTCTTCTTGGTTAAGAAGTCTTCGACATTCTTCTTTAAACTCTTTACGTTGTAGAGAAAGAATGCCACCCTTGAGAGTATTTAAGTTATCTTCAAGAGTGTCAATTTTTTTCTCAATCAGATTTTCATCGTTTTTATTTATCTGAATTTCTTGCTACATAATTTTCATATCAGCTTGTAATTCTCCAATCTATTGAGTCAAACTGGTATTTTTTGCTTCTAACTTTTTATCAGTTTCAGACATACGCTTAGTAATAACATCTGTAATACTTGTAATTTGTTCTTCTAAGCTATCTTTTAAACGATTTTTAAAGAGTGTCCATATATATCTGCCGCCAGCCAATATCCCTGCCGCCACGATACCGAATAGAAATTCTGTCCAATACTTAATAATGAAATCAAGCAAAAGAACCTTCCCCCTTTCGTGGAGAGTATTTATATCTCTATTAATATATAACTTTTAGGAGAAGTCAAATAATCAAAAATGACCTCATGCGTTAAAACGCAGAGGCCATTTTTTGTTCTTTAAAGTAATATGTCCCGATGCAGATTGCATCTGCTTCATCTTCTGAACAATCTTTGTTATAAGTGTCCTTTACAAATTTCTAAGCATTTTTCTTTTGCGTCGGACGGTCGGTTCCCTTAATCTTCAGCCTAGAGCGCCACGAGCTGGCCGGCGCGAATTCATGAGGAATTTTTAATTCAGCGAGAAGTTCTTGAAGTACTCCAATTACTTCCGCCAAAGCGCGATAGGTAATAACATTACCTCGTTCGAGCTAGATATCTTCTAGAATTACTCTATTGACATTATTAAGCTATATAAGCTCTTGTACCTTTTTTCTGATTTTTACTAATCGCTAAGGGAGAGAGCCTGTAAATGTAAAAGTTCCACTTTCTAATAAGTGTTCATCTTCAATAATAGCAAATCCCGAAGTCTAAGATGCTTGGTCTAATGCTAATATTTTCATTTTGTGGTACTCCCAAAGCCGCCCTCACGAATTGCTGTGGGTTTATCGTTTATAGTTAATCCATAATTACATATAATACCCTGGGCGATGCAATCACCAACTTGTAGTTTAATTGGGAAAGGACTGAGGTTAATGAGCTGCAAAAAGATCTCGCCTTCGTTCTGCGAATTATTGAAATAATCAGCGTCTATAATGCCTTCTCCATTGACAATAACAAGCCAATATTTAAGTGGTGTAGAACTACGGGGAACAATTTTTAAATAAGTATGCGGCTCTAGCTGACATTTCATACCAGTAGAAACTAGGGTGGGTTTACATCCGGTAGTTTTAGTGAGCTATTTCATCTGCTCTAGAGTATATATAGTACCATACTCACTACCAGAAACTTCCATATTGTGAAGTAATTCTTTATATGGAGGAATTACAGTCTCTTCTGCTACAAACAAATCATAACCTGCGGCCTCGGTTGTTCCCCTTTGCGGCAGGGCGATTGAGAGATCTTTGAATCGAGATACTTTTTCAAAATGTGCCATAATTAGGTTCCTCTTCGGTATAATTGATATGTACCTTACGGTCTGGTTCTTTCTCTTCAGTAAATGCCTTACAGAGAGTCACTTGATACCATTCATCAATGACTTCTCCCTTAGACTTAGTCTCTTTAGATTGGCAATTGTACTTAGTTAGAGTGTAACCGGGATCTTCCTTAGCTTCATTAATAAGAGTATTAGCTTCTGCATCGGTGCTAACACGATAAGTTTCTTGAGTTTTAACTAGATATGTTGCCATTGTTTTTACATTACCTCAATTTCTATCTTATTTTTATTATACATTAACATTTCTGCTTCTCGGATTTCATCTGCCAATTTAGTGTTACAAGCACGTAGTCCAAAAAGTGTTACGTGATCTATATTTTCCTCATAACAAGCTTGTATGATATTATTACACAGGCTCTTTAGCGGACATGGGGCGAGCTGCCGCACTTGTCCATCTTCTAATATGGCCGGCGTCTGTTCTAGTTGAAATAAATCAACATGACAAATAATTTTTTTCATTTTAATCCACCTTTACTGGAACTACACCCATTGTATAGTCAAAAAAGACAAGACATGTTGCGTCATCTTGTGTTTTTACCCAAATTTCAATCGCATTTGCATTATTAAGAGATACATCTACGACCTCACCAACATTTGCTGCGCATTCTAATATCGTAGATGCTATGGGGGTAGCAGAATGATTATCGGGCAAAACGGGAAAAACAGTGTAATAATTTATTTCACGTCCTAGCAACATATAATAAGTTCCAGAGGCCGCTTCTTTTGTATACTTCTGAATGAGTTCTATTGCTTCTTTCTTTTGATCTGCTGTCATTTCAGACATTTGTGCCATAGCGGTTTTATTTAATTCATAAAGGCTGAGTGTTAAACCGCCATCTACCTTTACCTCTTCCCACTCACCCTTAGAATTAGCTTTATAAATAGTATGAGAATTCTCAACACAGGCAAGCTCATTTTCTTTGGGTTTTCGTGGGAGAGCAAATAGTATTTCTTTACTTGGAACAGTAATCATTATTTGCTCTCTCCTTTATTGCTTTTTATATAGATATTATATCATTTTTTTTAGATTAAGTCAAGTTTATTCCTTCTCTTTAAGTATAGCATTTAAGATAATACCCATTACAAGGGCAAGAGCTGTGGCCGACAAGGAAAAGGCTGTTCCGCCAACAACGAGGCCACTGATACCTAAAGAAAGGACGGATGATACAATAATTAAGTTTTTTTGTACATTTAAATTAATTGTTTGTAGCATTTTAATGCCAGAGCAGGCGATGAATCCATAAAGCACAATGGCAGCACCGGCAAAGACGCAACTAGGAATAGAGGCAATAAATAGCTGTACTGGATCAAGGAAGCCAAGCAACGCCAGGAAAATAGCCGCCAAACCTGTGACCCATACAGATGCCACTTTACTAAATCCTACACAAGCAACTCCTTCTCCATATGAACAAGCACCTAAACCGCCCAGAGCCGAAGAGGCAAGATTTGCAAGTCCCTCGGCGCAGAAAATTCTACTGAGACCGGGACTGCGATAGAGATCAACCCCAATAATGTTACCCAAGGCAGCATGGTCGCTTAGGCATTCCATCATGGCCGATACTGTATATGCAATATAAACAAAAATGATAGAAGCTATAATTGACCAATTAATGGGTTCAGCAAGCATAAATGCAAAGGTTGGCGCATGGAAAAGTTTCATTCCCTCGAAAATAGAGAAATCAATTATTGGATAAATGCCTGTAACGGTTAAAATTAAAGCATATATATACCCAACCATAATACCGACTAAGAATGGAAGTATTTTCCACATACCCTTAGCGTAATGAGAAATAATAGCAATCACAAAAGTAGTAAGTAAAGCTACACTCACGCCCCACATATTAGCTTCTCCATTGATCTGTACATAAGTGAGGATAAATGGCATCAGGTTAATACCAATAACTACAGTAATTGCTCCTATAAGTGCTTTGGGGAAAACTTTATATATATTGTCAACCGGCACTTTAGAAAAAATAAAACCAAAAAGACAATATACTATACAAGTTGTTAAGCCGCCAATTGCAACTGCTGTATAACCGCCTGCCGCCAGAGCTAGCATAACGGGCGCTACAAAGGCTCCGCTGTTTGAAATAAACATAGGCGATTTGCCCTTAGTTACTAGAATATACACTAATGTGGCGGCGCCCGCTCCTACTAACGCTCCAGACATTGGGACGCCGCAGATTTGAGCAATTAAAGCAGTAGCCACAAATACACTAAGGAGCATCTGTAAAGCAAAGGCTATTAGTTTTCCTATGGGCGGTTTATCCTGAATGTTATAAATCATTAATCAAGACCCAGCCTTTCTTTATAGTCAGCAACTGCGGCAATTGCTTCATCTATATCTGATACAAGTACTCCAGCTTGTTTAATAAGACCTGTGACATACAAATTTTGATAACTATATTGCTGTTCACCGAGACTTGAGCGTCCGCCCTCATCTTTAGCCTCACTGTGGGTTAAATAGCACTGCCGTGTGTCTGTACAAATGCCTACTATTGCCTTCTTATCACCGCGGGCGATTTTTTCATGGAATTTCCCGATTTCGGCACAAGTACCCGATGGCAATACGTCGCCGTCAATGCAGGCTACGAGAATATCAGTGGTGTCTAAACGGACATTATCTCCATTGGCAATCGCTTGAGAATCAGCAAATTTTTTCTTGCCTTCAACACCATTAATTTCCGTATTTTCAACGGGGGAATACACATAAGCGCCGGGAAATGCTTTGCGAATTTTGGTAGCCCATTCAATATTGCGCAGGTAATCCCCATAAAAAAAGATGGGGCCAGCTAAATAAATATTCATTATTCTTTTTCCTCCTCATCTGTAGTAGTGTCCTCTGAGACAGGAGTTTCAAGAAAGAAAATTTGTTTATTATTGCGCTCCGCCCAGTCGATTTCACCAAATGTAGATTCACCAATATAGCCATCTTGATTTACTACATAAATGGCATCGCTCATATCAATCTTTTGCTTGTGTAAATTATCTAATTGAATTTTCTGTTTTGTAGTTAGCTCTCTATTGTCGGCATGATGAAAGACAAGTGGCATAAGAACTATATGACCCGCTAAGGTTAATTCTTCTGCAACCTTAAAGAAAGTATCTTTAAATCTTGTACTGCCACATAAAGTGATTGTCATTATTCTAGCTCCTTTAACTCTTTTTTATTTTTTAAATCCCAAATGCGTTGGTTGCGGCTGCCCCTCATATGCAGCGTAATATCGCGCTGTTCTTGGATAAATGGACCGTCGATTAATATATCCGTAAGCTCCAAGACCCGCCGCAACGAGGTGCTGGTCGCCGCACGTTTCATAAGTTGCTCATAAGTATATCCTGACCATATATATGTCTTTACATCTGGATGAATAATTTTAACGTGTTCTAAAATGAGGTATGACAAGAAAAGGTTCTCGTCACATAGTGGTTCGCCTCCAAGAAGGCAAAAATCACGATGAACGCCATTAGCATCTAAAGCCTTATCTATTTCTTCAATTACTATGGGAGTAAATTCTTTTCCCCCATCAAAGTCCCAGGTCTCAGGATTATGGCATCCAGGGCAGTGATGCGGACAGCCCTGAGTGAAGAAAGAAACGCATACTCCAGGGCCTGCGGCTAAATCATTTTTTATAATACCAGCATATTTCATTCCATTGCCCCCACATGTTTGACACGTTGAGAGACTTCATCTTGCTTTCCTAAATTAAAAGCAGTTTTATAATTACCGGTTAAATAACCGGTTACACGCCGTAACTGCTGAATATTCTCGCTTCCACATTCAGGGCAACTGCCATTAAATTCATCCGTGTAGCCGCAGTTTAGACAGGTATCATTAGGAACATTAACCGCAAAATAAGGAATATCATGATCCATTGCATAATTAACAATTTGCTCTAAGGCTTTAAGATTATTCTTTACGCTACTATCTAACTCTATGTATGTGATACAACCGGCATTAGAATATCCTGTAAGCTAACTTTCAATATCAATCTTCTCAAAGGGAGATACTTGCTCCCAAACTGGCACATGGATCGAATTAGTGAAGAATTCTTTATCACTTACTTTAGGAATAATTCCGTATTTATCTTTGAACTTTTTCATTGCGGTGTAACATAGATTCTCCGCAGGTGTATAATATACGCCAAAGTTAAGTTTATATTCTTCTTTAAACTCGGTACAACGCTGCTTAAATAGGGCCTCAATTCGTTTCGCAAGATCCATGCCTTTTACGGAAGTATGATTACATCCTACTAAAATTTCTAGTGTCTCTGCTAGACCTAATTGACCAATTGCAAGAGTGCCATGACGTAGGGCGCTACGAATTCCTTCTTCCGGGATGTAGCCTGCCATAACATTATTTTCGTACATAAATTTTGCGGATGCTGGATTCTGAGAACATATATATTCGAAACGCTCAATCAGCATATCTTTTGCCTCATGAATTTTTTCATCAAGAATATCAAAGAAAAGGTCAATAATAGATTTATCATTTCTATCCATCATTACATCAGTATTATACTTTTCTTTTGCTTCCATTGCCAATGTTGGCATAATGATTGTCACAGGACAGATGTTTCCTCTGCCATCCTTTAATTGGCCGAAACCATTAATATCATACCCATTTGCCGTCCTGCATCCCATCGTCGAGAAATATGTTCTTGGATCATTAATGTCATAGCCAGCATTACCACTCCAATCTACATTTGCATAATTGGGGTAAAGACGTAGGGCGGTTGATTTAAGAGCCAATTGGTATAAATCATAATTTGGATCTCCAGGTTTTCTATTAACACCATTCATGCATTGAAAAATGGAGCAGGGGAAAATGCTTGTCCGATGTAAATGGCCTAATCCTTCAATAGACACTTCTAATAGTGCTTTAGTAACCATTCGTCCTTCTGGTAATGTGCAAGTGCCAAAATTGATAGAGGTGAATGGTAGCTAATTGCCGGATCTCGACTGAAGTGTATTAAGATTGTGAAAAAGCCCTTCGGCTGCCTGATGAACTTCTTTAATAGTCATATCCATAGCATATTTATAAGCCATTTCATTTCTAATAAATACATCGTCATTAATAGAGGCCTGAGTTTTAATCCATGTTTCTTTCGCATCAGATAAATCAAAATCTTCGTAAACTCCCATTAATCCAATCATTTGACCTTTTTGACAGTACTTAACCCCGTCTAAGAAGTGTTTATAGAAACTTCTACGAATATAAGGAACCATAGTCCAGTCTAAATGAGTTGCAGAGACACCACCAAACTGTTGCAGGCTTTGAAGTTGGAAAATAACTGCCACAAGCTGGAACGCGGTATTCGCAGAACCCGCCGGCCGCACGTCCGTTTGACGAGTATTAAATCCGTTAGCAAGCAAATCATCAAATGGGATACTTAAACAGTTGTGACTACCTACATAATAGCTGTCAAGATCATGTATATAAATCTCATTATTTAGATGATTTTCACGTGCCATTGGCGATATAAGATAATCTAGAGCAAGCTGTTTTGTTACCACGCTGCTAGCTTCTCCTGTGCGGCCGCCGAATGACGCTTCATCAACATTAGCGTTTTGATTCTTAATATCAGATGCATCGAGCTTTTCTCGAATCGCCTGAATAAAATCATCCTTTTTATTACGAGCGACCTCTTTCTTATATCTATAACGAATATAAGCACGCGCCACATCACGCCGCTCCGAACGCATTAAATAGTCTTCGACGAGGTCTTGTATCTCCTCTACAGTAATACAGTCTTTCATATTTGCAACTTTGCAGCCGATTTCGTAGGCTATATCATTCGCGGTATCTTCTTCGTACAGAGCACCGTCAACTTCGACAAATGCCTTGTTAATAGCCACAATAATTTTTTCTATATCAAATGGAACAATAGCTCCATCTCGCTTAATTACTTTCATATATGATTTATCCCCTTTCTATGTTTAGGCTGTTCAATATATATGAAAATTCTTGTATATATCTTTTTTACTTTTGCCCAAAAGATACCACATATTGTGTTAGAATTTTGTAGTATCTATAATTTTTAATTCACAACAATAAAATGCAAGTGTTGGCCATACAACTTGTTGTATAGTTTCTAAATTAAGCATGGCATCAAGATAACATCTATATAGTCTATATCCGCGGCAAGGGTTAGAAGCATCAAACCATATCCAACGCTCCCCATCAAGTTCCCACTCATAAGGACCGTTTTTTCTAGAACGTACTGGAGTAGCACCAACTCGTTGCATAATAGCGGCTGCCTTTTTCTATGATTCACTAACCACGCCGCATATTACGCTTTGATTAGAGACTGGGTATGGGCATCCCTTTTGCTTATTGATGCGATAAGCGTAATCTTCTAAATAACGGAGCTTTTCTAAATAATTCATATTCATACCTCTTTAAAATGCTCTTGAATACAAAGAATTAGATTATTTATTACAGTATTAGTTTCATTCGTACTATTCATAATTGTATATCTATTATCTACAACTTCTCTATGAAAATCGTCAAAATCTTCTTCATCAGTGCCAAACCGCCGTACAATTTCATGCACATCGGGATTCTGCTCTCTATTAAGCTGCCGTAAAAGGCGCGTTTTATCGTCGGCCGCAATTTCTATGATACATACATCAAGCTCCGGATAATCGAGAAGTCTTTCTACACCTGCTGGATTAAAGACGCCTAGGTTAATAGTATTTTCATTTAAGGCGCTAAAGGCGGTTCCGTAGCTCCATCCACGAAAAACAGTAGCCTCTAACATATCGCCATTAAATAACCGCTCTTTAAACTCGTCCGAGGAAAGAAAATAATAATTTATTCCCTCTTTTTCTCCTTCTCTGGGCGGTCGAGTAGTGCAACTAATAATTTCATGCCATTCAGGATAACGCATCATTAGCTGGTGCAGACAAAAATCTTTGCCCGCACCTGCCTTTCCGCATAAAGCCACAATTTTTGTTTTTTTCTTATCCATCGTCTTCTTCCATTTCTCCTTTATATCTATCGTGTCTTAATACCGCATCACCATTGGGTTCTATCTGTTCAATTTTATATAATTGATGGGTAGACATATTAGCATATTTTTTACTTATAAAAAGATTGTCTCTGCGCATACCTAATACCATAATCATATTACCGCGATTAAAGAAGCTACGTTCCATAACTTTCTTGGTGCCATCGGGTTGCTTTTCAGAAATCTGTTTGTCATACAGAGTAAAATATTCTTTAGGAAATTTTACATCCACAACTCCGGTGGGAGTAAGTACCGTGACAATACTTTTTGATTTATTCTTTGCAATACAAGTACCGCAAATTCTACTCAGTTTATAAATATTAACTAAGTAGTTTCCTTTATAATATGAATGTTCAATGATTGGTTCTTCGGGTAAACTATTAAAATTAACAATACCGTATTTAGAGAAATTCATATTAGATAATTCATGCTCATGATAATAAAAACACAAGACTTCCATTTCCCAAGCCGAATAATTATTTTTACCCACGGCTTTACGCCAATCCTCTAAGAAAATTGTATCATTTAAATTTTGCAAAATAGCATCATGATTTTCTTTAATCCATTTCCTGTAAACGTCCATCCATGGCTGATAAACTTGCTTATCCCATCGCTTTGCTTCTAGTACTAATTCTTGATTTCGCGTTTCAATATAAATATCTTTTCCAATTTCGGTTAAGAAGTTAATTGCGCGAGTATCAAGAGTATAATAAAGATCAGCTGCCTTTTCTCTACAAACAGCTTTTAAATAACGGTTAAACTCATATATACGACGAGCGGTTTTAAATTCCTGCGTATCTTCAGGTACGAGATTATATTTCATTAAAGAAGGCATATTCTGCAAAGTAATACGGCTCTTTTTATCACATACAGTCCAAATATACCAAGCCATGCACTTTTTGCGGTCCATCATTTCATCAAAAGCACCGCCTTTGATAAGAGAAATCATGGCTTGCCGCTTGGGCTTTACCCGCATCAAAAAATCTTGCGGCGATGTATAAGGCCGTTTTTTAATGATTTCATAAACTAATTCATCATTGACATTAAGTAAACTCTTTAATCCACACCAAATAGTATTATTTTCTACATCTGGCACAAAAGTATATTGAGATTTATTAATATCTACTAAGCTAATATTAACGCCTTCATCTTTCATTTTACTGATTCCACGAGCCAGCTTAGTATAATCTGTACCTTGTGTTTTTATATTTTCTTCAACATCATCTTCATCTTCGCTGTCTTCTGCAATAATAGTATTACCGCTATCATTGATTAAACAAGCACAATTCCAAAAAATAATTGGAAATCGGTAAGCGAGATTCATCTCTTGAAGACCTATTAGTGAATACGCCAAAGTGTGCGACGCGTTGAATCCATAGCCGCGGCTCATGGCAATCAAGACGTCCCATACGTACTTTGCGAAAGCCGGATTGATGTGTTTTTTAGCGGTGGTCTCGTAAAATTCTTCTGTCAATTTATCATAGGCCGCAGGATTCTTCTTAGCGATGGCCTTGCGGAGAGAGTCCGCGAAGGTCAAAGAAAATCCGCCCAATTCTGGCAATTGTACCAACTCCATGAATTGTTCCTGCGTAATACATAGCCCATATGAATTCTGAAGCACCGGTTGAAGAATCTTTTTTTCGGCCGGCCCCAATCCATTTAATTCGAGTTCTTTATCCCATGCTTCGGGAGAATTTTTAAATCTTGCCAATTTGTCTGTGGGCATTTCATTTTGGCCTTCTTGCGCCATCAAACGAATTGTAGAGTTAAGAACGGCTAATTCGTCAACAGATGCTGGCTTCAAAGTAGCAATTCCTTTAATACCACTTTGCTTTTCCATTTGAAAGAGTGAAAGAATTTTATGATCCCAAACCATCTTCCACATATCCGGCGATGTTCTATCAAGATTGTAAATACCAATGGTTTTCTCATAACGCTCTTTTAATGAGCCATCTTCAATATATCCATAATCGCGCAACAGATCTAAACAAATATGAATCTTGTCAAGCGCTTCAACGCTTAACAAGTCGTACTTAATGAGACTACAGGCCTCCGAGGTATGAAGATCATAACCGACGATTATGGTTCCGTCAGGCGCCCGCATCAAACTTGTCGAGTTAGTAAAGGGTTCGTCTACAAAAATTACTCCACCGGCGTGTATACCAATTCTGCAGACAAGACCCTCGATTCTTTGCGCGAGTTCCCAAAGCTGTGGATTAGCTTTCATTGTTGCGACGAAACTGCTTATCGGCTTATATCCCGCTTCTGCATCTCCATAAAAACACTGTTTAAGCGTTCTTGCTTGTCCTCTATCTTCAGGGACCATAGCGGCAATATTGCGAGCTTCATCAACATCCATGCCGATGCCTCGTGCGGCAGTTAGAATGGCGCTTTTTGCTTTTTCTGTGCCGAGGGTTAAAACGTTTGCAACACGATCTTCTCCATACACTTTTCTGAGTCGGTCTAGAACTATCGCTCTCCGGGAACCTTCGATATCTACATCTACATCCAAGACCGATACACGGCTAGGATTAAGGAATCTCCAAGCAAAAGTCTTAGTAGTTTCCCATTGGGGATTAATTTGTACGATATCCAACAGATAAAGCAAAATAAATCCAACACCTGAACCACGTCCAGCTCCAACAATAGTATCTGCATTCCAGCATTCTTCTACAATACATTGAAGATTTAGAAAATAAGCTGACCAGTGTGTTTTATTAATAATAGAAGATTCCCATGTCATATTTAAACATTCTTCTACTGCATCATAAATTTTCTGTTCTTGCAACCGGGGGTCTGATTCAATTTTCTCTACCAAGAGTTGTGCTAACAGTTTATCACCAGGATAGTCAGAAGAAATAAAGGTTGAAAGCATTGGTATTAACTTTTGCCATTTCTCTGAAACTTCTGTATTACTACTTTTCCATTTTAACTGAGGAATTTTTAATGGACGAGTTAGATCATAATCCTCACATTGATCCGCTATATGTTGAATATTTTGATATGCGAATTCCATATTAATGTCAGGTGATACAGAAAAATATTTTTCCAGTTCCTGAGTATCCATCATATATGTAGTTGCATAAAAACTATCGACTTCACGCTCACCATCTTGTGAGTTAAGATATGCTTTGTGAAGAGACGCATCAGCTTTTTTTAGATAATGACTATCGGTAGTTATAATGTAGGGAATATCTTTTTTAATAGCTAAATTATATAAATATTGATTGACATAATCCTGCTCATTATTTTTGTGCGCGGGAGGCTGCATTTCAAGATAAAAATTTTCTGTTCCAAAAATATTTTGCATTTTTTCTAGCCAAGAATTAACTGTTGGCTCGCAGTCCCAATTCGGTTCTTCCTTCTGCGCAACAATTACCGAAGGTAAAAATCCTCCTAGACAAGCAGTGGAGCCAATCACATGGCCGGGGTTTTTCCCAATAATTTCTTCAAGGTCTGCGTAATGCGTAGGCACTCGCCGCATTCTTCCGTCCATGAAAGAACGTATCCAGGCACGAGAAGAAATTTCTCTAATCTGCTGATGCCCAATGGCATCTTTTGCCAAAAGAATAAAATGAAAGAATTTATCTTGCTTTTTTATATAAGTACTTTCCTCTAAATCATCGCGGCAAAGATAGATTTCGTTACCAAGAATGACTTTAAAATTGGGATGTTTTTCTTTAATTTCTCTATAATACTTCAAAACCTGTACAGAATTTGACACACATTCGTGCTCAGTAATAGCTATACAGCTATGTCCTAGCTCTAAAGCATAATCTATCAATTCTTGATACCGATTGATAGAATCCCTAAGTCGGATATTACTAAAATCCGTATGGTTAATTATGAAGACTGCCTGGGTAGCCCATCTTCATATAATATCATCCCCCTTTACTGTTTATATATTTATATTATATCATATTTTTGATTAAAAGTCAAGGGCGGCCGCCCGATTCTGCGTTCTTATAAGCGCCGGCCGCTCACATAGTAATTAGGACAACTTTGTCCGAGGCTCGTGTGATTCCAGTATATAAGTATTTTTGATGTTCATCTTTCTTAAATGGGAAATTCTCTTCAAACAATAAGACCTTTCCATATTCGCTGCCCTGGGCCTTCCAGCAAGTAATAGCATACGCATAAGTGAAACTCATGGGAATCATGTCCGGATCACCAGTTCTTTTATAGCTTTGCGTTATATTATACATCTGAGCTGGAGTTAGAGTAGATTGCCCAGTGATGAATTCATTATAATCCATAGTTAAACCAGTCAGATAGTCGTCATTTTCTTCGAGCTTCATATTTCCTACTAGTATATCTACATTTTTTATATCTGGCCATTTTCGAGTAAAACCGAAGGGCATTTGTATATTTGTTAAATAAAAGTCGGTTAATGTACCAATAGTTCCATTAGTTAAAGGAGTATGAGTATTTTCACTACAAATATCCCAATGATTCCGCAAACTAATTATCTTGTCTCCGACACATGGCGCTAATGTCTCAAATCCTAACATTTTACGTCTTTGCTGATTAATGCTATTACGAGTATCATTTTTTGCGCAAATAATCTGATCCGCCCAAGCATACATCCCTTCAGAAACTTCATTCTTTGGGTAAATTAATACTTGTTCTTTAGTCCCCTTATAGGAGGATAAAGAGCGGCCATCACGAATATGCATTGACAATCGAATAATTTCGCTGTCTTGAGCTTGTCTCATAATTTCATCGAGAAAGACGTGCGGATGCTGCAATACGAGGTTGTCTTCTTCCTCCACCACGGGTGGAAGTTGTCCAGGATCCCCCGCAGCCAGAATATATATATGATGGGAAAGTAATAGTTCCCACATCTTTTTTGGCAGCATTGAAATTTCATCAACTACAATCACTTTGGGCGGTGGAGGACCAGGTAAAGATGGAACAGACTTTAGTAATTCATGTGTTGCTTTGGGAACATATTTATAGCCGCCATTTTTAAGAGGTTTTGCCCAATAAAGGAGCTTGTGCGCGGTTGTAGCATTAGGGCATCCTTTACTTGCGAGGACGGTAGCTGCTTTTCCGGTATATGCTACATAACAAACTTCTTCGTCCGGATCAACGCCAAGGGCAGCAATAATAAATTTAATCAGAGTACTTTTTCCGCTTCCGGTCAGGCGTAGCCAGCAATACAAGTATAACGTTCATTACTCTTGTATCTGGCTACAGCAATTTTCAAACCTTCTTCTTGTTTACGGGTTAGAATCAAGTTCTACTTCCTCCTTTCCAATAAATCCACATTAATCATGCTCTCCAATCACTTCATCTAAAATTTCATCATTTTTCTTTCTCGCATTATTTAAATAATCGCTATCTTGATATGAAAAACTTTTATATCCTGTTAGACGCATTAGTGCAATATACCTACTAAAAATATTATTTAAATTGCGCCCTCTTCCAAGTTGAAGACAATGATTCCATTCATATTCAAGATATGGATAATCTAATATTTCAAGATACGGTAAAAAAGTTTTTGGATTATCATAATCAATTTCTGATAAAATTTCTTCTTTAGTTTTATCTAAATAAAAATTATTATCTCGCTTACGATAATATTTCTTTTTCATTAATTATGCTCTCCCATTGCTTCATCTAAAATCTGATAGAATCGTAGACAATCTCGCTCATATGCTTGACGTGCTTTAGCTTCTGCTTCCCGCTTAGATATTCCCTTTGTCATAACCAAATCTATAGCATCTGCTTCGCAAGCTTTATAACGAGCTAGTTGATAACGATAACACAAACTATCATACATATAGC
>ERZ779888.1082-NODE-1082-length-28652-cov-4.128055_pt1 | contig 28652 bp, 25 predicted proteins | sample MGYA00511245_ERZ779888 | MGnify/ENA primary metagenome ERZ779888 (study PRJEB29588, sample SAMEA2155255) | human gut metagenome | biome: human gut; feature: human-associated habitat; material: faeces | place: Denmark | collected 2008/2010 ...
CCAGCCGGTCCACGTCCGCGTAAGGCACGCGCAGCACGCGCCCGACGTCGCGCAGCACGGCCCGGGCGGCCATGGTGCCGAACGTGATGATCTGCGCCACGTGCCCCTCGCCGTATTTTTCGGAGACGTAGTCGATGACCTCCTGCCGCCGCTCATAGCAGAAGTCCACATCAAAGTCGGGCATACTCACGCGTTCCGGATTGAGGAAACGCTCAAAGAGCAAATCGTACTTCAAGGGGTCGAGGTTCGTGATGCCGAGGAGATACGCGACAATACTGCCTGCCGCCGAGCCGCGCCCCGGTCCGACGCCAATGCCGTGCTCGCGCGAATAATTGATGAAATCCCAGACAATCAGAAAATAACTGTCATAACCCATGCGGTGAATGATGCCCAGCTCGTATTCGAGGCGTTCGCGTACCTTGTCCGTGACCTCAGGATACCGCCGCAGCAGATTTTCCTCGCAGAGATGGCGCAGATAGGCTTCATCATCTTTATAAGGTGCAGGAATCGGGTAATACGGCAGCTGCAGATGGCCGAATTCAAAGTCGACCTGACAGCGCGCCGCTATCTTTTCCGTGTTCGCGACAGCCTCAGGATAGTCGGGAAAAAGTGCGGCCATTTCCTCTGGGGATTTCAGATAGTAGTCATCACTTGGGAAACGCATGCGGTCAGGGTCATCAAATGTCTTATTCATCTGGATGCACAGCAGGATATCGTGGAATTCGCTGTCCTCGCGGTGCACGTAATGAAGGTCGTTGGTCGCGACCAGGCCGACATCGTATTTCTTCGCCAGCTCTACGAGGCCGACATTGGCCTTGCGTTCTTCCGGCAGGCCATGGTTCTGGATTTCGAGGAAGAAATTATCGCGGCCAAAGATATCGAGGTATTCACGCACCAGCGCATCCGCGCGTTCCTTGTTATCCTGCAGCAGCGCGCGCGGGATTTCACCGGCAATGCAGGCCGACAGGCAGATGATGCCTTCATGATACTTGCGCAGAAGCTCTTTATCGACACGCGGTTTATAGTACATGCCCTCGATATTTGCCAAAGAGACAAGCTTGACGAGGTTGCGGTAGCCCGTCTGATTCTCAGCGAGCAGAATCAAATGATAATAGCGCACGCCATTGATTTCGCGGTGTTCCTGACGCGCGCCCGGTGCGACGTAGACCTCGCAGCCGATGATGGGCTTGACGCCCTGTTTCTTTGCTTCTTTATAAAAATCGATGACGCCATACATCGCACCGTGGTCAGTGATGGCAATGCTGTCCATGCCAAGCTCTTTTGTCGTCTTGATGAGTTCCTTGATGCGGCTCGCGCCGTCAAGCAGAGAAAATTCTGTATGGACATGAAGATGGGTAAATGGCATAAGCCGCTCCTTCCCGAAAAAATAAGCAGGGGGATTATACAATATTAGTAGAAAAGCCGGAGACATGGTCTCCGGCTCATAGCCTGTAAAAATCAGATTTCCATGATGATGGGCAGAATCATTGGACGGCGGCGCGTTTTCTCGAACAGATAACGGCCAAGTGCATCGCGTACATTCGACTTGATGGCAGCCCATTCCTTGACTTTCTCGTCTTCGCAGCGCTCAAGTGCCTGTCTGACGCGGGCTGTTGCTTCATCCATGAGCGCTTCCGATTCGCGCACATAAACAAAACCGCGCGAGACGATATCCGGACCGGCGACAACGCGGTGCGTCTGCTTGTTCATCGTCACGACGACAATCAGAATGCCGTCCTGCGAGAGCTGACGGCGGTCGCGCAGCACGATGTTGCCGACATCGCCGACACCGAGGCCGTCGACCATGACCATGCCGGCCGTAACTTTGCCGGCCACCTGGCCTTTATCACGCGTGAACTCAAGAATCTGGCCGTTCTCGCTGATAAAGATATTCTCCTTCGGCATGCCGAGCTCGCGGGCCAGACGTGCATGCTGCACGAGATGATGATACTCGCCATGGACCGGGATGAAGAACTTCGGACGCACGAGGTTGTGCATGAGCTTGAGTTCTTCGCGGCTCGCATGGCCCGAAACGTGGATGCCCTGATTGCGGCCGTAAATGACGTTGGCACCAAGCTTCATGAGGTTGTCGATGGTCTTCGAGACAAGCTTTTCGTTGCCCGGAATCGGCGTAGCCGAGATGATGACCGTATCACCAGGCACGATGCCGACCTTGCGGTGGTCGGACATGGACATGCGCGTCAGTGCGGACATCGGCTCGCCCTGACTGCCCGTCGTGATGATGACCATCTGCTCCATGCGGTAGTTATGAATCTCGTCGATGTCAACGAGCGTGCCTTCCGGCGCCGTGATATAGCCGAGCTCGAGCGAGATATTGACGACATTGACCATGCTGCGGCCAAGAACGGCGACATGACGCTTATAGCGCACGGCCGTGTCGATGACCTGCTGGATGCGGTGAACGTTCGAAGAGAACGTCGCGACAATAATGCGGCCGCGCGCGTTGTGGAACGCCTTGTCAAAAGCTGCACCGACCGTGCGCTCCGACGGCGTATGGCCTTCGCGCTCCGAATTCGTCGAATCGGCCATGAGCACGAGGACACCGCGGTTGCCGAGGTCCGAGAAGCGGCGGAAGTCCGTCATCTTGCCGTCAATTGGCGTGTAGTCGAGCTTGAAGTCACCCGTGTGCACAATCATGCCGACCGGCGTCTTGATGGAAAGGCCCACAGCATCCGGAATCGAGTGATTGACGCGGATGAAGCCGACGCTGAAGCAGCCGATGTTGATGATATCGCCCTGCATCACTGAATGCAGGTTGCTCGAGTCGACGCCGTTCTCCTTGAGACGTCCCTCAAGGATGCCGAGCGTCAGGCGCGTGCCGTAAACCGGCACATTTATTTTCTTGAGCACATACGGCAGGGCACCGATATGGTCCTCATGGCCGTGCGTGAGCACAATGGCCTTGATTTTATCCTTGTTTTCAATCAGATAGCTGATGTCCGGAATGACGAGGTCGATGCCGAGCATATCCTCATCCGGAAACATCAGACCCGCATCGATGACGAGAATTTCATCATCCACACGGATTACCGTCATATTCTTGCCGATCTCCCCTAAACCACCGAGAGGGATGATCTGTAACTTTTGCGCTGATTTAGCCAAAAAAGTACACCTCCAAAATAATTGCTGAATCGTTTTTCGGATTCGAACTTAAATTTATGATACATCTTCTTTTGATATACGTATGTTATGGTTGCTGGATAGAAATTCCCCTTCGTTTCATTCCTGTCGTTTCACTTCTGCTGCGCTGCCGCACGAATAGACCGTTCCCATAAAGCATGACAAAATCCGGACTGCTTCTAAGCATGATGTCTATGTCATGATGTCACCGCCGGTACCGTAAGGACCGAAATGGCAGAAATGGTATATGAAGTTTTTATCCGATCAAATCATTCTTTTTTATTTTATCATCACGGGCGCCATAAATCAATGTAAAAAGACACTTCCCTGCGGGAAGTGCCTGAAAAAATCAAATCCTATTCTATTGACAGAGGACAGACTCAACCGAGAATCCGTACACCGTAATGCACTTTGCTGTATTTGCCGCCCATGATATTCGTAAAGCCCAGACGCGCAAACTCAAGGCTACGCGCATTTTCCTTGAAGACGACGCGGCGGCGTGCCACACGACAGGCCTCCTCAATCATTTCAGGGGAAACCGGCGCATGATTGGCCACGGTGCGCAGCGGCGAAAGGCTCCTGCTCTCAAGAAGCGGATGGCGGAACATCGGGTCGAAATAAACGACATCGACAGAGTCCGACGGCTGCTGCTGCAGATACGAAAAGGCATCGGCGCACACCGTACGGACGCCGCGCATGGCCTCCTGGATTGGCCAGTTCTCCGCCTTGAAATGAGCGAGGCCATAGCCTACCACCGTTTCAATCAAAGGTTCAGACTCAATGCCTGTAACTGAGCCTTCCGGTCCCACGGCAAAACTCGCCACGATAGCATCGGCGCCAAATCCCAGCGTGCAGTCGAGCACACTCATGCCGCGTGTAAGTCCCATGGCTTCGACCATGCGGTCGCCCTGACCGGCACTGCCAAAGCGCAGGTTCTTGAGCCGGAGGTGCGCCATATTCGGATGAAAGAACAAGTCGCCATCCGGTGTGGAAAGCGTCAGCAGCCCTTGTTTGGCAATCAGGATAAAGTCTACGCCGCAGCGCTCGCGCAGCGCCCTGCCTGAAAGATTATCGCGCGGCACATACGGAATGCCCGCATGCTCTGCGGCCCATTTAGCCAGCTGCACAGCATCCTCCGCGCATTTCCGCCCCGTTGTGGCAATCGCCTGAATCATACAGTTCTCACTTCCTTCTATATAAGTAAACACTCAAAAGCCAAAGCCCGTGCGCTTGAACATCTTCGCGAGTTCTTCACTGCTGAATTTGAGGATGGTCGGACGGCCGTGCGGGCAGGTATAAGGGAAGGCCGTATGTGCCAGTTCATCGAGAATAATCTGCATCTGACGGAAGCTCAGCTCCTCACCGGCCTTGATGGCCGCGCGGCAGGCTGTCGTCGCGAGGCAGGCCTGACGGATTTCCTTGGCCGTCGTCTCGTGCATCTCCATGAGATTCGTCAAAATCTCGCGGATAATGTCCTCGGCCTCGCTGACCGGCACATCGGCCGGCACTTCCATGAGGCGGAATTCGCGCTCGCCGCTCATTTCCATCTGGAAGCCCAGTGAAGCAAACAGGTCTTTGTTCTTCTCCACGAGCTCGGCTTCCTTGGCATCAAAACTCAAAATCTGATGCACCAAAAGCTGCTGCGACGGGATATCGCCGGCCATGGCCGAGAATTTGTCAAACAGGATGCGTTCATGGGCGGCATGCTGGTCGACGATGTAAAGTCCCTTGGCATCCTGCGCGATGATGTACGTGAGGTCGACCTGACCAATCGGCACAACATTCCCTTCATAAGAGAGGGCCTCATCCTCTGCGCACGAGTCTTCACTTGATTTTGTTTCTTCTGCGGGTCTTGTCGCTGCCAGCGCAGTGAAAACGCCCTGTGCCTTTTCTGCCACGGCCGTGCCGGCTGGCTTTTCAGCCTGCCGCTCGGCGCGCAGCTCTGCCTGTGCCGCAGTGAAGTCAGCCATCTGTGCCGGCGTGCTCTGATGCACGGCTTCATAGATGGTCTGCGGCTGCGTCCGTTTCGCTTGCTGTCCCGAGGATGGCCAAGCGGGAATCACGGGCGTATCGAGGGGTTCGGTCGCCGGTACGAACCGCATCGGTTCCATCGAGACGGCCTCAACATGATGTTCCGGCTTCTCGACGACGGCAGCGACTTCGCCGAGGCCCCGCCCCGCCGGACGGATGGCATCGAGCACAGCCTTGTAGACGGCCTTGAAGATGCGGCTTTCATCCTCGAATTTGAGTTCACTCTTCTGCGGATGCACATTGACATCGATTGAACGCTGCGGCACTTCGATGTTGATGACCGTCAGCGGGAAACCGCTCTTCGGAATCAAAGATTTATAGGCATTGTCGATAGCCTTGGCAATCGCGCGGTTCTGGATGATGCGCGAATTGACGATGTACGTCTGCCAGGCACGGCTGCTCTTGAGCATCGAGGGCTTCGTGATATAGCCGGAAATCTTCACGTCTTCATCGTCAAGCGAGAGCCCCAGCAGAGAATCCGCCGTCTTGCCCCCGTAAATCGCCTGAATCGTGTCGTAGAGATTGCCGTTGCCCGGCGTTACGACCGACATCTTGTTGTTGTTGATGAAGTGAAATTCGATATCGGGCCGCGAAAGTGCGAGCTTGACGATAAAGTCGTTGATTTTCGAGCCTTCCGTGTGATTCGTCTTGAGGAATTTCTTGCGCGCCGGCGTGTTGAAGAACAAATCCTCGACCTTGACCGTCGTGCCGATGCTGCAGCCGGCCTCGATAAAGTCAGGCTCTTTGCCGCCCGTGATGCTCACGCGCGTGCCGAGGTCATCGCCTGCGCGGCGCGTCAGCAGGGTAAAGCGCGAGACCGACGCAATCGTCGGCAGGGCCTCCCCGCGAAAGCCTAAGGTGCCTATGGTGTTGAGGTCACCGACTTCGCAAATCTTGCTCGTCGCATGGCGCAGGATGGCGAGGCGCGCGTCCTCTGCACTCATACCCCTGCCGTTGTCGGTCACGCGCATAAAACTCGTGCCGCCCGCCATAATCTCGACCTCGATGCGCGTCGCACCGGCATCCATCGCATTTTCGACGAGTTCTTTGATGACCGAAGCCGGACGTTCGACGACTTCGCCCGCGGCAATTTTATTGATGGTACTGTCATCGAGTACATGAATCATGCTCATGCTCTGCCCGCCTCCCTCTTCGCCTGTGCCTGCAGTTTATAGAGTTCATTCATCGCCTCAAGCGGCGTCATCGTCATGACATCGAGCGAGAGCAGCGCATCGCTGAGGCTCGAAGCAAACAGCGAGCCCATGCCCTGTTCTGTGGGCTGCGGCGTTTTGCTTTCCTTCGCCACATCCTGTTTCACAGGAGCTGCAGCCGGTTCTTTTTTCTCGCTTGAACCAGCACTTGCGGCATTTGGTGCCTCTGCTTCCAATTCGGCAAGGATTTCTTCGGCGCGGCTCGTAACCGATTTGGGCAGGCCCGCGAGCCGTGCGACGTGGATGCCATACGATTTATCCGCGGCACCGCGCACAATACGCCTTAAAAAAGCCACCTGATTGCCGCGTTCCTTGACAGCCACGCAGAAATTCTTGATTTTGTCGTCTTCAAGGTCCGTGAGTTCATGGTAGTGCGTAGCAAACAGCGTCTTGGCATGGACTTTCTTCTCGATGTACTCAATGACGGCTTTGGCAATGCTCATGCCGTCAAAGGTACTCGTGCCGCGGCCAATCTCGTCAAGAATGACGAGGCTGTTCTTCGTCGCGTACTTTAAAATCTGTGCGACTTCGTTCATCTCGACCATAAACGTGCTCTGTCCGCTGACGAGGTCGTCGCTGGCACCGATGCGCGTGAAGATGCGGTCGACCGGTGAAATCGAAGCCTCGCGCGCAGGGATGAAGCTGCCAATCTGTGCCATGAGCGTCAAAAGTGCGACCTGCCGCATGTACGTCGACTTGCCCGCCATATTCGGCCCCGTAATCAGCATGATTTCGCAGCCGTTATGGTCGAGATGGGCATCATTCGGCACAAAGAGGTCGCGCGTCAGGATGCGTTCGACGAGAGGATGGCGTCCGTCCTTGATGTCGATGACCCCGTCCGTGCGCATCCGGGGACGAACGTAATTATACGTGCTGGCCGCCTCGGCGAGGCTCGCGAGCACATCAACAAGGGCAATTTCATGTGCCGTCTGCTGGATTTCCGTCAGATGTGCCTTGATGGTCTCTCGCACTTCCGTGAAGAGATTGTACTCGATGTTGACGATTTTTTCCTGTGCACCGAGGATTTTCGTCTCGAATTCCTTGAGTTCTTCTGTGATATAGCGCTCGGCGTTGGCCAATGTCTGTTTGCGGATGTAGCGGTCCGGCACGAGGTCCGTGCCGCTGTGGCGCACTTCGATATAATAGCCAAAGACTTTATTGTAGCCAATTTTCAGCGCCTTGATGCCCGTCTCTTTTTTCTCGCGTTCCTCGATTTCCTGCAGCATGGCCTTGCTGTCATGAGAGATACGGCGGTATTCATCGAGTTCTTTGTTGTATCCCGACTTGATGATGCCGCCCTCGCGCAGGCTGATGCCCGGGTCCTCCACGATGGAACGGTCCAGAAGGTCGACAAGTTCGTCAAACGTCTCAATCTTCCCTTCAGCCTGCCGGAGCATGGCCGACTTTACATTCTGCAGGCCCGTGCGGATGCCCGGCAGACAGCGCAGGGAAATCTTCAGCGCGATGAGGTCGCGCGCATTGGCCGTGCCGACCTCTATGCGCGTCAGCAGGCGTTCAAAGTCATGAATCTCACGGCAGCCCTCACGCACATTGCCGCGCAGGGAAAAATCCTTCGTGAATTCTTCCACGGCGTCCAGGCGGCGCGTGATTTCTGCGATGCTCAAGAGAGGATACTCGAGCCATTTCTTCAAGAGACGGCTGCCCATGGCCGTTTCCGTAAAGTCAAGGACATCCAAGAGCGTATTCTTCTTGCCGCCGTCACGCAGGTTGCGCGTAATCTCAAGATTGCGCAGCGTGTACGTATCGATGACAAGATTTTCCGAAGCATCGAGATACGTCAGCTGGTTGAGCTGCGTGAGGTCCGTGCGGACCGTCTCGTGCAGATAATCGAGCAGCGTCGCCACGGCCTCTTTAGCCTCTTCATCGGCAGGGCGCGTCGCTGCGTCAAAATGCTCGACAATGCGGTCCTCGACGTGCGCCGAGACCGACTCAATCGGCGTAAACGAGCAGTGCGGCAGGCGCAGCGCGGCAAATTCACGCAGGTCCTTATCAAACGACAGTCTGCCGACCATCAGAAGCTCCGGCATCATCAGACGGTAGAGCTCATCGAAAAGCATCTGCAGACGGTTGGCGCCCTCGTAAATGCCGTAAAAGCATTCGCCCGTTGAGATATCCGCGCCGGCGAGGACGATTTTTTCGCCTTTTTCATAAATCAGGGCAATGTAGTTATTCTGCGTCGCCTGCAGGGCCGACTCTGAGAGAATGGTCCCCGGCGTCACGACCTTGATGACTTCGCGTTTTGTCAGGCCTTTGGCTTTCGGGTCGCCAATCTGTTCGGCAATGGCCACTTTATAGCCGCGCTTGACGAGTTTATTGACATACGTCTCCGCCGCATGGTACGGCACGCCGCACATCGGCGCGTCCTGCCCCTTGCTGCGGCTCGTCAATGTCAAGCCAAGTTCTTTTGAGACGAGCTTCGCGTCGTCAAAGAACATCTCATAAAAATCCCCGAGGCGGAAGAACAGGATGGCTCCGGGATTCTGTTCCTTCGTCGCGAGATACTGCTGCATCATTGGCGTCATTTCCATGCAGACAAACACCTCCTGAACATAAAGTTTGCTTCTATATAAATATACTGTATTTATCGCTGAAAAGGCGTGCCAGCCAAGCTGCCGGCACGCCCTTTCTTCTATCAATCATTCGTATGGACTTTTTCACCCTTGAGCACCCAGGTCTGCGGATGCGTGATTTTGACATCGATGAAGTCACCGGCCTGCTCCCCATCGTGCGGGAACAGGACAATCTTATTCGTGCGCGTGCGGCCCATCCAGACCGAAGCATCATTCTTGCTCGGTCCTTCAACCATGATTTCCATGGTTTTGCCGAGAAGCTTCTGGTTGATTTCCAGGCTGATTTCATTCTGTACGGCCATGAGCTCGTTCAGCCGTTCCTTCTTGACACTTTCCTCGACCTGATGCTCCATCGTCGCCGCCGGTGTGCCCGAGCGCTTGGAATAAATGAACGTATAGGCCGAATCATAGCGGATTTCGCGCAGGAAGTCGAGCATCTCACGGAAATCCTCATCTGTCTCTCCGGGGAAACCGACGATGAGGTCGGTCGTCAGACTGACATTGGGAATCTCCTTACGGATGCGGCCGACGAGCTCACGGTACGATTCCACCGTATAGACGCGGTTCATCGCCTTGAGGATGTGATTGCTGCCATACTGCACCGGCAGATGAATGTGCTCACAGAGATGTCTGCCGTCGCGGATGGCAGCGATGACTTTATCGGAAAGGTCCTTTGGATGCGAAGTCATGAAGCGCACGCGGCGGATGCCCGGCACCTCGTCGACCATCTTCAGGAGGTCGGCAAAGTCGGCCTGCTTATGGTCTTTGCCATAAGAATTGACATTCTGACCGAGCAGTGTGACTTCTTCGTAGCCATCGGCCACAGCCTGCTCCACTTCTTTGACAACGTCTTCCGGCAGGCGGCTGCGCTCACGGCCGCGCACATACGGGACAATGCAGTAGGTGCAGAAATTATTGCAGCCGTACATGATGGGGACCCAGGCGGAGAGTTTCCCTCCGCGTGCTACCGGCACATCGTCCGGCAGTTCCGTCTCGCCGAGCTGCACGTCGACGAGATGGCCGTGCTCCTGCTGGATTTCCTTGACGATATGCGTGAGTTCATGCACCTTGTTCGTGCCGAGCACAAAGTCAATATGCGGTGCACGCTTGATGAGGGCATCGCCTTCCTTCTGTGCCATGCAGCCCGTGATGCCGAAAATAAGCTCCGGATTCTGCCGTTTGAGATGCTTGATTTCGCCAATCTTGCCGTAAACGCGGTCCTCAGCCGTTTCGCGCACGCAGCAGGTGTTGATGAGGATGAGGTCAGCATCGTTCATCGAGTCCGTCTGCTCATAGCCAATCGTGCGCAGCTGCCCCATCATGCGTTCCGCATCGCTCTGGTTCATCTGGCAGCCATAGACCAAAAGATAAGCAAATTTATGCAATTTGCCATCAATCATTTTCATAAAATTTATCCGTCCTTCTATTTTTGCTTGCTGTTTGGTAATCAATACTTTATTTTAGCAAAAATCATTTTCCTTGTCCATGTCTTCCTTGAAGCAGACAGTAAAAAAACCTGCACGAAGGCAGGCTCTTACAGCGATAAAAATCAATCAGAGTTTGGCAATCTTGTGCAGGGTCTCGACGATGAGGTCGACCTGCGGTTTTACCGTGGCGAGCACGAGGTGTTCGTTCGGGCTGTGGATGTCTTTCGTCGTCACGCCAATGGAGACCATGTCGAGCTGCGGGTTCTTGCGGAAGTGCCAGCCGCACTCAAGACCTGCATGAATCGTCTCGACCTTCATTGGTTTGCCATTCTGTTCGGCAAAGGTCTCAGCGACGATTTTGGCAAGGCGGCTGTCCTTGTTTTCCTTCCAGCCCGGCGACTGCGTGCCGATATGAGCCGTGAAGCCCGTAAGCGCGGCAATGGTCTCAGCGTACTGGCGGAACTCATCAAGCTTCTGGTCAATGGCCGAACGCGGGAAGAACTGGACCTCGACTTCCTCCTCGCTCATGTTGACAACGCCGAGGTTTGCACTCGTCTCTACCAGCCCCGGGATGACCGACGACATCGCGTAGACGCCCGTATGCAGGATGGTCAAAAGGCGCAGCAGACGCTGCGTGTCGCCGGCCTTCAGGACCTGCTGCGGGGCCTCGGCACTCGTGAGCGGCACGAGAATCTGCGGCTCAACATTGCCGTACATCTGCATAAAGCGCTCTTTCTGGTCGTTGATGACCGCCTCGATGTCTTCCTTTGCGAGGTCCGTGACGAAGACGGCCTTGGCATCATTTGGGATGGCGTTGCGTGCCTTGCCGCCCGTGAACGACGAAAGCTCAATCTCACCTTTGCCGGCGAGCTCCGTCAGGATCATCGCGAGGGTGCGGATAGCGTTGCCGCGGCCGTCGCCGATGCGTTCGCCCGAATGGCCGCCGCGCAGGCCCTTGACCTCAATCTGCCAGGCTGCCGACGTCTCCGGCTCGACGCGCTTGAGTTCACGCGTAAAGTCGAGGTCGACGCTGCCGGCACTGCCGACCGTCAGCTCATCGTAGTTTTCGCTGTCGCAGTTAATGAGGAACGATGCATCTTTGAGATGCTCTGCCGAAAGATGGATGGCCCCCTTCATGCTCTGCTCTTCATCCGTCGTGACAATCAGGCGCAGCGGACCGTGGTCTTTGGCATTCTTCATGATGTAGATGGCCTCAGCCACACCGATGCCGTCATCGGCACCAAGGCTCGTGCCCTCGGCCGAAAGATATTCATCCGTGCGCACCAGCTTGATGGGGTCTTTGAGCGGGTCATAGGCATAGCCTTCCTCCGCAACGCAGACCATGTCCATATGGCCCTGCATGATGGTCAGCGGTGCCTTTTCGAAGCCAGCCGAAGCCTCTTTATCCGCAATGATGTTATTGGCCTCATCCTGCGTGACCTTGAAGCCAAACTCCGTCAGATAATTCTTCAGGAAATCGCTGACGGCCTTTTCATGGCCGGATTTACGCGGAATAGCGGCAAGTTTGGCAAACTCAGCGAGTACGCCTTCAAGTACGGTATCTTTTTCTGCATCATTCTGTTTCATCTGCAATACCCCTTTTCACACAACATAAAACAGCCTGCCTTTTGAGGCAGGCTGGCATGAATCCATGGTTTGTCAATATTACTGGATTGACATGAATCAGTCTTTGAGTGCTGCCGGCATGGCTTCGGCAACATCGACACCTTCCGGTGCATAGAGCACAATCTGCTCCGAGATGCGCTTTGCACAGCCATCGACAATATAGCAGGCACCGTTGACAAAGTCGCAGATGCGGCGCTGCTCTTCGGCAGCCACGCGCTCGTAGTTGACCACAGCGGCCTTGCCTGCCTTGAGGTCGTCCGCGATATCCGTGACCTGGTCAAAGTTCTCCGGTACGTAAATCTGTACGCGAAGTTCCGGCACCTTCGTCGTATGGACCGTCAGCTGAGGACGCAACGTTTTCGTCTTAGCATGGTAGGAAGAGGACATCTCCGGCTCCGGACGCTGTACATAGATAGAGCTGCCGCCCGAAACTTTGTATTCTTCCGTGGCAGAAGCAGCTGCCGTTTTCTTCGCAGCCGTCTGCTGGCTCTTTTTCTGTTCCACTGCAGCATCCGTCTCTTCTACTTCTACATCTTCCCAAGGCATCAGCACATCAAGCAGGCCCTGAAACTTGCCTTTGATCTTCTCTACACCGCTCATAACATCTCGTCCTTCCACCTGAATTCATATCCAATCAGTTCATCCACAATAGAAAACTGTATTCAACTATCGACATAATAACACATTTCGATAAAGAATGCAAAAATCCTGCTAAAAAAGTTTACTTTGCCGCCTGTTTTGCCCCGTCATATGCGGATAACGACACGCCCCCGCTGACGTTTTGCCTCGTAAAGGGCCTCATCGGCTTTCTCAAGCACATTTTTCAGCTGCCCCTTCTCGTAGACACCGCCAATGCTGAGGGTCAGGTGAATCTGCGGATAGCCCGGCACTTCCGTCCGTTCTACGGCTGCACAGATATCCTCGAGTTTTCGCATGAATACGTCCTGCGGAATATCCTCAAAGGCCAGCAGGAATTCATCACCGCCATAGCGCAGAAAAATATCGGTCCTGCGCGTGCACGAAGAGACAACCTGTGTCACCTGCCGCAGAGCAGCATCTCCTGCCATATGCCCCGATGAGTGTCTCATCATCGAGATGCAGGATATTCTCGATGACGCACGGCCGGCCGTCGACTTCCAGATAATTCGCCACAAGCAGATACATGTCATCATCGATGAATTCAAACTTGCTTGTCTTCTGTTTCATCGCCAGTGTCTTTAAGGAAACGCAGTTCGTGCAGCGGGAGTTGTTCTCCCAGATGCACCAGCAGTAATCCTTCGCCAGCAGGGACTTCCCTTCTCACTTTCCAACCCCTTAATACGCTCCATCAGCTCTGCATGCGTCATACGATACCGCAATGCAGAGGAGCTGTCTTCTTTCTTCTTCATAAGCACCGCCTTCCCTCCTGTGCCCTTGTTACTGCCGCAGATTGCTGCAGATATATTCTTGCCACCCTGTTTATTTCTCAATTTTCGACAGCAATACTACGGTCTCAACGTGGCTCGATGGCCTGAACTTGATGTTAACGATTGATCCGATTTCTAAAATAGGCATTTGATGATCTGCCGCTCCTCTTGTCTCCCCTGTAAACTGTTATACTACATAAGAAGTACAAGACAAAGGACGGATAGTATAATGGACGAACCCGGTGTACTGCTCATGCGCCGGGTTATTTGTCGTCTCTTGCTGGCGCGAATTGTCATTTTATTGTCGCTGCCTGCTATGTATATGGCGCGATTTTTCCTGTATCATGGAATCAGAAACATGGATAGAGGAAATCACCGAAATATATATTTGCCAGCAAAGGAGACTATTATGTACACATATGAAAAAGTTTTAAACAGCAGTACAATTGAAGCCGCAGCGGTATCTTTTCCGCATGATACCATTAAGGTGTCGGGATATCTTTATCTTCCGCAGGGACAGATGCCCGAAGGAGGCTGGCCAGCTGTTATCATCGGTCATCCGACTGGCGGCGTCAAAGAACAGACGGCTGGTGTCTATGCGGTAAAGCTCGCTGAACGCGGAATTGCAACGCTGACCTTTGATGCCAGCTATCAGGGTGAGAGCGGCGGTGAGCCGCGTTATCTTGAGGATCCTTCTGTTCGCAGCGAAGATCTTTCCTGTGGTATTGACTACCTCACGACACGTGCTGATATTGATGCCGGGAAGCTTGGCGTACTCGGCATCTGCGCTTCCGGTGGTTATGCGATTCATGCAGCAGAAACAGATCTGCGCATGAAAGCCATTGCCACGGTCAGTATGGCTGATCTTGGTGATATGTTCCGTACAGGCCTCGGCCGTCAGCAGACAGCAGCACAGCGCAGGGATTTCCTTGCTCAGATTGCCGCAGCCCGTTCGCGTGAGGCCAATGGTGCAGAGCCGCTCTATGCGCCGTTTGTTCCGCGTACTGCAGAAGATACTGCCAAGATGCCGCGCGATTACCGCGAGGGTTATGAATATTACCGCGTTTCCCCGAATGCGCATCCGCGTGCGGTCAGTCAGTTCCTTTTATCTCGTGCAAATCGCCTGGTCGCCTTTACGGCACTCGATCACGTTGAGCTGCTTGCCCCGCGCCCGCTGCTCATGATCGCCGGGACAGAAGCGCAAACGCGTTATTTTTCCGAAGAAGCGTATGTCAGCTACCCTGAGAATGCAGGCAAGAAAGAATTGACCTTTGTCAAGGGTGCAACACATATTGAGATGTATTATGTGGAAGAATATGTTGATCAGGCTGTCGCAAAACTCTCTGCATTTTATCAGGCAAATCTGGTGTAAAATAGAGAGAAGCAAAGGAAAGAAAGGGATGCGATCAGCCGTGAAAGATACCTTTACGCTCTCGGGACAATATAGAGAACTCTTTGAAAAACACAAAATTGATATCGTGTACGCGCTCAGAAAAGCGCATCTGCCGGAGGATTTATTTGCCCATAAGATTCCCACCGTGAAAACGCCGGCATATTTCGATTTTCTTGCGGCCATCAGCACGCAGCTGACTGGTGAACAGCAGGTCGTTGAGCTTGCCTCGTCAGATCATATTGAGATGTTCTCGCCGCCGATTTTTGCTGCTTATTCAAGTCGTGACGGGCATCAGTGCATGGAACGTCTCGCTGCCTATAAACATCTTGTCTGTCCCGTTGACTTTATCTTAAAAGACACAGCACAGGATACTTCGCTGTGCATTAAGCTCAGGCCGGCGGACAGGCTCATTCCCGCTTTTCTCGTGCAGTCGGAGTTCGTTTTTATCACGGCGCTTCTGCGTCGTGCGACCAAAGAAAGGATTATTCCGGCAGCTGTTACCATGCAGTCGGAAGTCAAAAGTGATGTTTTTCCGCAGTTTTTTGGCTGTCCTGTCATTAAAGGTGAAGAAAACAAGATCTGTTTCCGGCAGGAAGACTTGCGGCTGCCTTTTGTGAGCCGCAATGATGCGATGTGGGAATTCCTGGCGCCGGAACTGCAGCGCCGTCTGAGTGAAATGAACCGGGACAGCAGTTATCGGGAGCGTGTACGTGCAGCACTGGTGGAAATTCTGCCGCGTGGCGAAAGTTCCATCACGGCCGTTGCCGAAAAAATGGCCCTGAGTCCCCGCACATTGCAGCGTTTCCTCAAGGCTGAGAAAACAACTTTTCAGCGGGAACTCCTGAATACACGCCTGCTGCTTGCCAGGGAATATCTGAAAGATGATACGCTGACAAGTGCGGATATTGCCTATTTGCTCGGATATCAGGAGGTCAGCGCATTTTCGCGGGCTTTCCGCCGATGGACAGGCCTGACTCTGACACAGTACAAGGCATCCCTGTAGTTGCTGCATACCTGTGGCAACTTTCCCAATATGCGGGTTGTATATCCGAAAAATAGATAAATTGCTGCTGACTCCCATGTTCATCCTGGATTTTCTCTGCATTCATCCATTCAATTAAAATGCGGCCATTCCTCTTCTCACTTCAGTCAGGAGAGGAATGGCCGCAACGGTAGTCACTTGGAATACTGATTCTGGATGTATTTTGCGACTACTTCCTTGCTCATGTTGCCAAGTGTGCTCATATAGTAGCTGCGTGACCAGATATGACCGCCCCAGAATTTATCATGCTTGATCTCGGGATGTTTTTTGAGGAACAGTCTGGCACTGCCGCCTTTGAGTGCCTTGACGATGTTTGTCGGCGTATACTTTGGCTTGAAGCTGATGAGCATGTGCACATGCTCTGGCATAACTTCCAGCTCTTCGACGGTCACATCGTTCAGCTGCGCGATGCGCAGCAAGATATCCTTCATCTCCTGCACGAGCTCCGGTGTCGTGAAGGCTGGGTTCCGATACTTCGTCACCCAGATCAGATGAAAGTGGAAATTGTAGACATATCCACGCTCATAGATTGCATCTGGGATCCGCTCTTTTCGTTTCATGTGTATCACACTCCTTTCCCTTTATTATAGCGATATATTGCTTGTTAGGCAATCTCATATGTTGTATAATAGAAGTAGGAAGGAGGCGAATAAAATGGAACATAAGAAGATGGCGGATTATGCCTGTCATTACGGCCTGAAAGTCCGCATCTACCCTTGCCAGCAACAGAAAGAGATGATTCGACGCAATGCGGATGCGGCACGCTGCGTCTACAATGAACATGTCGCTGTGAACAAGGAGATCGCACGATTTGGCAGACGGAGCATCTACATCGACTTCATCGAGAAGCGCATCGAGGCACTGCGCGAGCGAATCCGCACGGTAACAGCATTGAAAGACCGCTATCCATGGCTCCGGCATCCCGATATCGATGCGCAGTCCATTGCCAATGCACAGCAGAACTACCAGCATGCTTGGAAGCAGTTCCGTGCCGTCCATCATGCTGGTGTGCCGAACTTCCACAAGAAAACGTCCGTCGAGTCGTATCAGACGAATCCGCATTACAGCAAGGGGACGGAGATTTCTCTGTTTACCAGTAACGCCCGCTTCCTCGACAAGCATCATCTGATGTTGCCCAAGCTCAAACGCATCCGCTTCCAAGGCTCGCGTAAAATACTGGATCGACTTTTTGCCATGAAGGAAGTCCGCATCGGCACGATTACCATCATGAAAGACAGCCGGCACCGCTACTTTGCGTCATTCCAACTCGGCTCCGATGAATCGTTCGTGAAAACCAGCCCGAAAACAAAGGCAGAGATTGGCATCGACCTGAACGTCGAGAACTTCTATGCCGACTCGAATGGCGAGATTGTGGCCAATCCTCGTTATTACCGTAGGCAGAAACGACGGCTGGCCAACGCACAGCACAAGCTGAGCCGTCGGATTGTCCGTGCCAAGAAAGAGCATCGCCCGCTCCGTGAGGCAAAGAACGTCGAGAAACAGCGCTTGCTCGTCGCCAGGCTCACGGCACAAGTCATGCAGCGCCGCAGAGATTTCCTGCACCGCACTTCCGCGACACTGATCAAGAACCACGATCTGGTCGCAGCAGAAGAACTGCGGAGCCGGAACTTGCTGAAGAACCATGCCCTGGCTATGAGCATCCAAGACAATGGCTGGCGGATGTTCCTTAGTATGCTGACTTATAAGGCAGCACTATACGGCAAGAGCTTCGTCACCGTCGACCCGCGGAATACGACGCAAACCTGCCACGCTTGTGGCCATATCATGAGCGGCAAAGAGAAACTGACGCTCAAGGACCGCGAGTGGATCTGCCCGAAATGTGGGATACACCACATTCGCGACGTGAATGCGGCCAAAAACATCCTAGCGCGAGCCAAAGCAAAGCTCGTATCCATGCATTGATACAAACCTATCTTGTCCGTTTGGCAACTTGCGGACGCTAATGGCTTTGGTAATTACCGGACCTCTGCTGTACCTCGCAAGACTGCGAATGCAGTAAGCCTGGCCTATCTAAGCAAATTGAGGTATCGAAAGATTCCCTCAAGCTCGCGACTTCAGTCGCGGGTAGTTGATACCCATAGCACCATCCACAATAGCTGTCAATAATATAATACACTTTTCTAAATACCGCTTTTTTATCCTGGTCACAGGCTTCTCATGCTGTCTCTTCGCATCCGCAATCGCTCTTCTCCCTGTTCATCTGCACCCTGTTTGAGCATCGCCAGTATCTTCTCTTTGTCCTCCGGAAGATATCCATATACCGGCATCATGTTGGAGACATTCGTCGCATCCAGCAGAGTGTGGATATCAAGCGTCTTCACAAAGGTATACAGTTCCTGTATCTTCTCTGTCTCTGTAGCCTCTACGAACTCACCTCTTCTTACTTCCTCCATAAGCGGTGTGTCAGGGAAGATCGAGAGCCCGGAAGCCAGTACTCTGACGGGCGACAGGTGGTTTAACACTTCTGCTGTTTTGACGGCATGCCCCATACCATACTCATGACCTCCCAGCCCATATAAGAAGATGACAGAATAATGCATTCCCGCCTCATCCATCTTGGAGAGCTGTTCCACTATATCATTGGCATGATAGCCCTTGTTCATCTTATCGAGGACAGCATCATCGCCCGACTCGATCCCGAATACGATCATGTCGTATCCCATCTCTTTCAACGACTTCAGCTCACCTACAGACTTGTTCCTTACACTATCCACCCGGCCATATCCGCCGACGGAAACACCCCAGGGCAGGTATTCTTTTATCAGGTCCATGATTCTTTTAAGCCTGTCGTAGCTCAGCAGGAACGGATCTGCCCCCTGCAGAAAAATCCGCTTTACCTTCCATCCGGAATCCCGGATCTCCTGAAGATCCTCCCGTATCTCACTCTCCGGAGATACGGAAAAAGGTGCTTCCTTGTAAAAGGTGCAAAAGCGGCACTTATTATGCGAACAACCCGACGTTACTTGTAAAAAACAGGAACCAGCCTCATAAGGCGGTCTGACGATTCCACATGAAAAATGCATACGAATTCCTCCTCGTTTCTACATATCCTTATATCTCGCTTTGTCGATATATAATAGTTTAAATTAAACGGGATTTTCATCCCGTCTAATCTAAGCACAACTTAAATTTCGTGACCGAAGTAGTCTGCCAGCGCAGCGAGGGTCTCTTCATTCCGTCTGTAATATGTCCACTTTCCGCGCCTTTCGGAAAGAAGCAAGCCTGCTTTTTGCAGCATATCTAGGTAATGAGATATGGTTGACTGTGATATCCCGGCTTTGTCGCGGATGCTTCCAACACACACACCGCCTTTCAGATCCACCACATCATCAAAATGTCCTCCCTGCGGCGGAAAGTTTTTCTCCGGTTCCTTCAACCACTCAATAATACTGAGCCGGGTTTCATTTGATAGTGCTTTAAAAATTTCAATCTTATCCATACATTTATTATATCCATATTTCACGATATGTCAATGCTTATAAGCAAAAAAAACGGCTGATAGAGAAATATATTTACTCTATCAACCGCCACATCAGAGCCATACAATGCCATCGCTGATGAGATTTTCCGGCTCCGCGACCAAAAAGAAAAGTCCGAGGTCGATAGTTATCACCGGGAAGAAGCCATGAACCGGATCAAGGAGCTGCAGGACTTCATCGGAAGTCAGCAATCCAAAATCACCGAATTCGACAAAAGCCTCATCCGAAAGCTTATCCAATAGATCACTGTTTACGATGACCGCTTCACCGTCCGGCTCAAATCAGGGCTTGAGATCAACATCGAAGCGTAAAACGGCTCCTCGCCACTGAACCCAATCAGTAGTGAGGAGCCTTATCCTTTTTTGCTTACAATAGTTTCTCTACATCCTTTGCCTTCAGCACTTTTCCTGCAGAAACAATTTTGTCATCAATCATAAGGGCGGGCATGCTCATCACCCCATATCCCATGATTTTTTCCATATCGGTGATGTACTCAACCTCAGCATGAACTCCCTTGTTTGCTACCGCTTCTTTTACGGACTTCAAAAGTGCCTCACAACTTTTGCAGCCACCGCCTAAAACCTTAATATTCATCTTTCTTATCCTCCCTCAGCGAAAAAGTTATTGAAACTGTTTTAGCTATATACGTAAATTATTGTGCCAGATGCCGTGCAAGCTCAACAATTTTCGTATGGATTTCCCGAATTGTCCCGATAAAAGCTTCATCACCAGCTCCCGTTGGATCCTCAAGTCCCCAATCAAATCTCTCTATGCAGGGAAGAAACGGGCAACGAACATTACAGCCCATCGTGACAACCACATCTACGGCCGGGATAGCGGACAGAAGCTTACTGTATTGCGTCTTTTCCATATCAATGCCATAGATTTGCTTCATCAGCCTCACTGCATCCTGATTAATCTGCGGCTCTGGTTCTGTTCCGGTAGAATAGCTCTCAAAGACATCGGGCGCAAGATGTCTGCCTAATGCTTCGGCAATCTGGCTGTGACATGAGTTGTGAACACAGATAAATGCCACTTTTGGTTTGTTCATTGAAAATTCCCCCTACACCAGTAAGTACGCTATGGCATTGAAGCCGTATCCGACAATGATGATACCCACTGTGCAGATGGCTATAAATGTCGCTAAGAGTTTTGGCTTAATAGCCTTTTTCAGCATTATGAGGGACGGAAGGCTGAGCGTGGTAACCGCCATCATAAAGCTGAGAATCGTACCGAGCAATGCTCCCTTTGCCAAAAGTGCCTCGGCAATCGGAATCGTGCCGAAAATGTCTGCATACATGGGTATGCCGACAAGCGTGGCGAGTATCACACCGAACGGATTATTGTCGCCGAGAACGGTTTCCACCCAGCCTTCGGGAATCCAGTTATGGATCACCGCGCCGATAGCCACGCCGACAAGGATATAAGGGAACACTTTCTTAAAGGTGGATGCAACCTGATCTCTGGAATAAATCAGCCGGTCTTTGACAGAAAGATTCGGAGACTCGATATCCACCTTGCTATTATTATTGCGGATAAAATCAGCAATCTGATCTTCCATGTGAAGGTTTTCTATTAGTGCCCCGCCAAGAACTGCAATGACAAGCCCCAGCACTACATAGGCCACGGCAATCTTCACGCCAAAGATACTGGTGAGAAGCACAAGACTTCCCAAGTCCACCATTGGCGATGAAATGAGAAATGAAAATGTCACCCCAAGCGGAAGCCCTGCACTTGTAAAGCCCATGAAGATCGGAATGGATGAGCAAGAGCAGAAAGGTGTCACCGTCCCAAGCAGAGCGCCTACAGCATTTGCCCCTATTCCATGAAATCTTCCCATGATCTTCCTGCTCTGCTCCGGAGGAAAGAAACTCTGAATGTAAGAAGTCAGAAAGATCAATACACAGAGCAATACCGTAATTTTAATTGTGTCATAAATGAAGAACTGTATACTGCCGCCAATCCGACTATCTAAATCAAGTCCGACCATGAGCAGCAACTGCTCAATCAGGGCATTCAACCACTTCATCCCAAGGATCTGATCCTGAATAAAAGTCCACATTACGCAAAACTCGTTTTCGTTTTATTTGCTATTCGCACTAACAGGAGCATGACGGGTACCTCCGTCAGAACGCCTACAGTGGTAGCGAGCGCTGCAGGGCTTGTCGTACCAAATAGTGCAATCGCCACAGCTACCGCAAGTTCAAAGAAATTTGATGCGCCGATCATCCCGGCAGGAGCCGCAATATCATGCGGTAATTTCAGTAGCTTGCTTGCTCCATAAGCGATAAAGAAGATCAAAAATGTCTGAATGGTCAGCGGCACCGCAATCAGCACAATATGAAGTGGATTAGACAAAATCACCTCTGCCTGTGAACTGAAAATAATAACCAGCGTCAGCAGCAGACCTATTGTTGTGGCATTGTCGAACTTGTGGACAAACGTGCTCTCAAAGTAATCCGCACCTCTTTGCTTCGTGACTGTTATTCTCGTGAGGATGCCGCCCACAAGCGGAATCACAACGAACAGAAAAATGCTGACGAACAGAGTACTGTAGGGAACAACCACATTGGAAACACCCAAAAGGAATTTTACAATCGGAACAAATGCCACCAGAATAATAAGGTCATTGGTGGCCACCTGCACAACCGTATAAGCAGGGTTCCCTTTTGTAAGCGTACTCCACACAAACACCATCGCTGTACATGGAGCAGCTCCTAAAAGCACAGCTCCCGCAAGATACTCCGTTGCCAGTCCCGGAGATATGAAGGCTTTGAACACGACAAACAAAAACAGGTAAGCAATTCCATACATAGTGAAAGGCTTGATCAGCCAGTTCGTCACCCATGTGACCAGAAGTCCCTTTGGATTCTTCCCAATCTGTTTTACGCTCTGAAAATCTACTTTCATCATCATAGGGTAGATCATGACCCAGATGAGAACAGCGATAGGAATCGAAATGCCGGAAATCTGAAATTTGCCGAGTGTGGCAGGAATGGCCGGGACAAAATGCCCAATCAGTACTCCTATAGCCATGCAGATCAGTGCCCACACAGAAAGATACCGCTGAAATGTATTCATGCCTTTGCTTTGATTGTTCATGACTTTGCCTCCATTAGTTTGATACATTGATATATATCTATGTTTATGGCCTTTATATAGGCAATCCCAAAGGACTGCCTATGAATGACAGATATCGATTACTTCTTTCCTTTACATCCGCAGGATACGCTGCTGTCTGTTTCACAGTCGCATTTTGCGTAGGAACCGATCATTTCCCGGAAATCTTTGACGCCGTTTGCGGAGATGGAGTAATGCATCCATTTTCCTTCTTTGTAGTAATCAACAAGGCCGCTGTCTGCAAGAATTTTCATGTGGTGCGAAAGAGTCGGCTGCGTGATATTCAGTTCCCTCAGCAGATCACATCCACACTTCTCTCCATGCTGGAGAGCAAGCATGATCGCAAGACGGTTCTCATCTGTGAGTGCCTTTATTTTTTTGACGTCTTCTCTGAATCCCATGATTTTCACCTCCAAGAGATGTACATATTATATCGAATACATTCATAGTTGTCAATTCATGAATGTAATATTGTTTAAAAATCTTTTCGCCTCTGATGGTGGTGTGGAAGCCTTTTTCCAACATCTATCTCGCAGTCACAACTCCCCCAACATCTAACTCAGCAATTCAACATAGTGACATCTATCGTGGCAGCTCAACTCTCACACTTTTTGAGCCGGGTTGCCCTTGGATAAGTTACCGAGAAGCGTTTGCTATGCTCGATGCCACATTTTCCTGATTGCCCGAAAGCCGCAGTATTACTGGGTTTTCGCGGCTATTTCACTTCGACCCTTGCATCAATGCTACTGTCTCAACGTGCCGCGAGGTGCGGACATTAATGTCATGGGACTTTCCCGATGCGATATGGGGTATCTGTCGGTTAGGGGGAACATATCCATATTTCATTATCTTGATAAGTCTCCTTGACACGAGACAAGCACATGAATGTCTGGATCCCGGGCACATTTCCGTTCGTTTGCGGGAACTGCTCTAAGCCGAAAATCGGCGCTTTTACAGGTACTCTCCGTTTGCGGGAACTTGTCCACGTGCTTTTTCTACCTATAATACGACGGGCAGGAGGGAAGCCATCGTCTCGACCTGCTCTCCTCTGCTCGATTGGTTTATGATCAAGGTCTCAACCCAGTATACCATTAACTTGGTCGGTATCTTAGTCGCTTATCTTGGTCGGTCAGCGATCAAGTTGTTGCTGACCAATTGCGCCTGAACCGGTATTTCCCCTTGCCGAATCCGGAAACTGGCTCAATGATACCCTGCTCTGCCATTTCCTTCAAAAGCTCAGAAGCCCTTGACGCTTTTATATCAAGCATGCGCATGACATCCGCCCGTCCAAAGATCGTCTGGCCTTGAAATTTTTCGCGAAGTTTCAGGATATGCGCCATCGTTTTAGCTGTAAATCTATTGTCAATATCCGCTTTTAGAACCTCAATGTCCGGTTTTTCTCTTTCAATGTCCGGTTTTTCCATCCTCTTGAACGCTCCATTGATATGCAATGTTCGGTTATGAAATGAATTGTGTCCACCAAGCAGCAGGTTTCTCTATCAAGACCTTATCTTTGATACAATGCCCATATGTGCTTTTAGCCCGTTGACAGTTTCTTTTTGCAGGTTGTTCAGATAGATGATGAGAAGTGTTAGCGAGGTCAGACGCTGCTGGCCATCGATGATTTTCTTTACGGAACCGCCAGTACAGATAATGCATCCCATATAGTAAAATCCATAGTTCATGACTTCTTCCGGCGTATCATGATTATCCGGATCATAAAATTCCTCAAATGTGCTCTGGAAGTCGGCAAGCATCTGCTCGATCTGCTTCTGCCCCCACCTGTATTCCCGCTGAAAATAATCTACGATGTACTTGCGACCACTCAGAATTGTTTTGAGTGTGTCTGTTTTGTCAATTTTTTGCATAGTCTTTATCCCTCATCATTATTATCGGCGTCAAAAATCTCCGGTGAGTTCTGCCGTATGTATATGACTTCATTACGTACATCCATATTATCACATCGAACAAGAACAGGGCTAAGTTTCAGCCGGCCTGTGCTGCCGTCCCTTATGACATACTCACGGATTTTCCTTCGGCGAACCCTGTGGAAAGAGCCCGCCGGGCGACCTGGCGACGGCCTCCCCTGCGGGTAGCCCCTGCGGAATGATATCGTACAGTACGTGATATGCGTAGGGACGACCCGTAAGGGGCGTCCGTTCCCAGGTCTGTAAGCGGGCGGATAACCGATTGGCCCCTACGGCATTGCAAAAGATCGTTGGATCCACATCGTCCTGCTCTTCGCTTTTTATGTGGCTGTAACGCTTCCGGCCCTGCAATTTTAAATTCATTGACCCATCTGGCAATCATTGACGGGTTGTTGATTCCTACTTGAATAGCCAGTTCCTGATTGGTCTGACAATTGGGGGTCAGCTCAGAGCCGGCTTCTGACACTCCTTTTTTATATCGTGCCGGCTACATCGTTGGGAAATACATCAGCCTAGAAATGCTGATTGAAAAAACTAAGAAAACTTACTATGAAGCCCTTCAGACCAGTTCTTTCGGCTGGCACGAAGGCCAAAACACCTATGCTCCTTTTGTGAAATATTATTTGGGCGTCATCATAAAAGCCTATGATGAATTCGAAGACCGAATCCAGTATCTGGTCACCAAGAAGATTTCCAAACCAGATCGGATCAAGGCCATCATTTCCCAGACACTGGGAAAAATCAGCAAAAAAGATCTGATGGAACGATGCCCGGATATCAGCCAGGAAACTATAGAACGCACGTTTATCGATACCCGGTACCAGGAAAATCGTCAAATCATCATTACCAGCAATTACAGTCTGGATGAACTGCGGGAAAGGATGCTGAAACAGACAGCCAATACACAAAATCCGGCTGACCCGGATGTAGTCGAACGGATTATCAGCCGAATCTCCGGTATGACGATTTCTCTTCATTTCGAAGGCCAGGATCAGAGGCTGAGAATCATACAGGAATCCGCTGTTAAACCGGAGCCACCAGAAAGGAGTGTCAAAAATGAAATGCCGCTTATTGCCACCATGGATATGTTCGCATAAAGAAAGGAACTTCGCATGGAACTGTACACCTCTGATTTTACAGACCTTCTCACCCGTGCTCAGCAGGGCAACCAGGAGGCACAAATGGCGATTGTAACAGCGTTCCGTCCCCTCCTGCGAAAACTGGCCAGCCAGGAACGGAATTATACCTTACGGACGGACCTGTCCAGCCAGCTGGTGCTGGGCACCCTGGAAGCCATCCGGAAGTTTCCGGGCACCGACAGCCGCCGGTTCCCCGGATTTTTGAAAAAGCACCTTACATTCCTGCTGTCCCATTACAAACGGAAACAGCAGCGCTGGAACCGATTAAAGGAGAAAATCTATGCACTGGAGAGCCACAAAACGACGGTTACGGAAGACTTTGAGGCGTCCTTCCGAACGGTTGAGCTACATGCGGCCCTTGTACGGCTCCCCCCCTTACGAACGAAGGCTTGTCGTCCTTGCCTGCCTGGAAGAAACGCCCTGGCGGAGAATTGCGGAAGAATTTCACAAGCCGGTACCTACGGTATATGGGCATTATCGGAAGGCGCTGGAAAAAGTTAGAGCAGAACTGACCGGGTAGCCAATGCCCCGGGCCAGAAAGAGAAGCTGAACAAAAGGAGGAACCCATGCCACCATCGGGTCGCAACCGTGATCCACCAGAAAAGGCGGAAAAGCCCGCCCTTGTTTCACCTGAACAAATTGCCGGAATACAGTACTGCCAAAGCGCACTGTTTCCATAGACAAAAGTGAGGGGCCGATGAAAATCTGAAAAACAACACATTCATCGAATACAAACCTACTCACCCCGACCTTTTTCAGGCGCGGGAAGGAAGCTATTCTTTGCGTTTCTACGACACAACTCTTGAATGAATTTTACCCAACTTCAGGAAGTGTCCTGCAATATGAACCTTCAAAGTATGCTGAGTCCTTTTACATCACCCTGCCTTCGGGACTGATGCTGACTCGATTTTCATTCTGTGCTTCTTTATTACAACTACTTAAAAAACATATACTTTAAGTAGTTTCCATGATAAAATGAAAATAGTCTGAAGAATTCCAGACGTATGGTTTATCGCCTGGAAAGATGGGAGAAGCTATGATTATTTATAAGAACAGTGCAGAAGGCTTTCAGGATGACGTCGACAACAACAAAATCGTAGACCGAATTGACGACCAGTTTTTAAAGGTCCTGGGACATTCTGTTCCCGATAATGAAAAACGGTCCTGGAACAATTCGCTGAACTTCATGGAAAAAATCGTACGGCTTTCAAAAGTACCAAAAGACTGTGGTGTGCTGCTGGAATATAATATCCCCTCCACTTCCAAACGAATCGACTTTATGATTACCGGTCTGGATGCCAGCAAAAAGAAAAAACTGATCATCGTGGAATTAAAGCAATGGGAAAGTGCGAAAGCTACCCCCCTGGACAATCTGGTGCAAACCTTTCTGGGTGGCAATCCCCATCAGTACGTGACTCATCCGGCCTATCAGGCCTTTTCCTATAAAGAATTTCTCAAAGACATGAATACCGCTATTGAGGAAAACCATATCGAACCGATTTCCTGTGCGTACCTGCACAACTACACAAAACAATCCCCAGAACCTCTGTTAGCGAAGCAATACGAGACCATCTGCAGGGATACTCCTGTGTTTTTCAAGGACGATTCAAAGAAGCTGGAACAACTGTTTTCAAAGGAAGTTGGCCAGGGAGATGGGCTGAAAATCGCCAATGAGCTGGAAAACGGCCAGATTCGACCGACCAAAAGCCTGATTGACTGCATTGCAGACCTGTACAAAGGCAATCAGGCTTTTACTCTGTTGGACGAACAGCAGGTAGCCTACGCCTCCATTATGGAACTGGCCCAGAATGCCAAAGAAAAGACCACTATCATCATCAACGGCGGCCCCGGTACCGGAAAATCCGTAGTAGCCATGAGTGCTTTTGTCAAGCTGCTGAAGCTGGGGAAAAATGTCCGTTTCGTAGCTCCCAATGCAGCGTTCCGGTCAGCCATGATTGATATGCTGGGTCGCAGCAAGTCAGAAAAGAAGCGGAAAGTCAAGGAATTGTTTACTGGCTCCGGTTCCTTCCTGGATGCTCCTGAAAATAATCTGGATGTCCTGGTGGTCGATGAAGCCCATCGACTGAAAAACGAAAAAGCCTACATGTATAACGGAAAAAGCCAGATCCGGGATATTATCCATGCTTCATGGGTCAATATTTTCTTCATCGACGACAATCAGCAGATCCGTCCGGATGATGAAGGCAGTGTGGCACGAATCAAAGAAGAGGCCGCCGCTGCCCACTCCACCGTCCACGAAGTCCATCTGAAAGCCCAGTTCCGCTGTTCCGGAGCAGAAGGCTATGTGAACTGGGTCGACAACACTCTGCAGATTGCTTCAACGGCTAACTTCGATGGCTGGGATGATGAAGCCTACGAATTCAGAATTGCTGATACTCCCAATGAGCTGGAAGACTATATCCGGGAAAAAGCGGGATCCGGTTTTAAAGCCAGAATGGTTGCCGGCTACGCTTGGCCCTGGACCGGTTTAAAAGAGAATCCAAACGCCGAAGTCAAAGATGTCGTTTTGCCAGAATACCATTTTGCTCATCCCTGGAACAGTCGAAACAACCGGGTCAACTGGGCCATCGATCCGGATACTATCGACCAGATTGGCTGTGTCCACACTGCACAGGGATTGGAATTTGACTATATAGGCGTTATCATTGGAAAAGATTTACGCTATGATGAAAAAAAACAGAAGGTTGTAGGCGATATCGACCATTACAAAGATTCTACCGGTAAGAAAGGTCTGAAAAATAATCCGGAGAAGTTGACTGCCTACCTGAAGAACATCTACAAAATCCTGCTCACCCGAGGAATGAAAGGCTGCTGTGTCTTCTGCTGTGATGAGGCCCTGCAGCAGTATTTCAAAGACCGGCTGGCCCACCAGAACAGCTAAAGGAGTCATGCCATGAGACTGTACGAAGGAGATTCCAAAGATTTCATCCAGGAAGCCGCAGACGGAATCATTGCCTCCCGGCTGGAGGTTTCCTACTACGATTGAAGTGGTAAGCTTATTTTGGACACGAAGGGGGTAACTTTTGGATACAGAAACTGTATAATCAAGACAGAAGATATGCATTTTCTAAACACC
>ERZ779888.1083-NODE-1083-length-28643-cov-4.781832_pt1 | contig 28643 bp, 30 predicted proteins | sample MGYA00511245_ERZ779888 | MGnify/ENA primary metagenome ERZ779888 (study PRJEB29588, sample SAMEA2155255) | human gut metagenome | biome: human gut; feature: human-associated habitat; material: faeces | place: Denmark | collected 2008/2010 ...
TTAAGAAAATAATTTATTTGCGAATTCGTATAGATATGCGATTTCGTTTTCACTTAATTTTTCTATCAATTCTAATAAGTCTTGTTTCATAAATAGCCAAACTCCTCTCAACTGTTTATCTAGAACAAATGTTCTGAAAACATTATAGTGACTGAGGCGCGCAAAAGCAACGTGAAAATGTTTCCATTAAGGAGGTGATGCGAGAATATATTTTCGCTGCACGACATCACTATAAAGGAGACAGGAAAATGGGGATTTTAAGAGTAGGTTTATATGAACGTGTTTCTACAACAGAGCAAAGTTTGAACGGGTATTCCATTGAAACACAAATTAGTAATTTAGAAGAATATGCCAAAAAGAACAAAATGAAAATAGTAGACCATTATACAGACGAAGGGATCAGTGGGGCTAAACCTCCGTTGAAAAGACCAGCTTTAAAACGGTTACTCGAAGATGTTAAAGCCGGGAAAATCGATATGATTCTATTCACAAAACTTGATAGATGGTTTCGATCTGTAAAAGAATATTTCAAAGTTCAAGAAATTCTCGACAAATATAAAGTTCAATGGAAAGCTATTCAAGAAGATTACGATACTTCTACAGCAAATGGTCAGATGTCAATTACGATATTCTTGGCGGTTGCCCAGAACGAACGAGATCGCACTGCTGAACGTATCAAAGTTGTATTAGAACACAAACGTAAAAATAAAGAGGCTTGCTTCGGTGGTAATGCTATTCCGTTAGGATATATGAAAGAACCGGATGAAGACGGAGTAATGCGTCTCGTAAAAGATCCGGAGACCCAACAAGCGGTGCAAGAGTTTTGGGATATAATGATCGAGTCCAATAACTTAAATAAGGCAATCCGTCATATGGTTAATGTTTACGGAATAAATAAAGACTGGAAGTCTTGGATGAGAATGACCCGAAGCGATTTCTATTGCGGAATACATCGAGGTGTGCAGGACTTCTGCGAGCCGTACGTAACCCCAGAAGACTTTCTTCGTCTTCACGAGAAGCGACCTCAAAAGGCGACACCGACAGGTAGAACATATCTTCTTAGAGGGTTAATACGGTGTCCAGAATGCGGAAACAAATTATGTGGAGATGCCGATACACGTAAATCTAAAGTTTATAAGACATATCGCTGCGCTTATCGGGCAAGAGGTTGTAGTAATCATGGAAGTTATTCCGAGTTGAAACTTGAGAAGCAGCTACTTACGAGACTTGATGAATTCTTACGAGATGAAATAGCACTCGCTGAAATAGAGCTTTCTAAGCCGAAACCAAAACCATCTGTCGATGTGAAAGCTTTGAAGGAGAAACAACGTCGTCTGACCGTAGCATATATGGCCGGTAATAAATCCGACGACGAGTATCTTCAAGAAGATCGTGAACTTAAAGCGCTAATCGAAAAGGCAGAAAAGACTGCTCCGCCTGAGCCACGAAATATAGAGCCCCTAAAAGAGCTTCTAAATAGTGACTTTAGATCTTTGTATGACAGCTTGATCGAAGAAGAAAAACAACTCTTCTGGGCAAGGCTAATACAAGAGATTAAGTTAGATGGAAAGACCATCAAACGGGTCATATTTTTTTAAATAAAAATCCGGTGTATCTGTACATAGTCAACTGACGTTGTCCGGTTACACCTGAAAAATAAAAGGAGTAGAAACCTATGCGTGACAAGGATTTGAAGAGTAAAGAGGAAAGAATATGGGAGATGTACATTAAAGCTTATATATCAGAGAAACAATTTTACAAGATGTTAGAACGTATTAAGAAAGAGGTGAAAACAGATGGAGAGAATATATAAATTCGAAAATGCAACGATAACCGTTAGAGGAGAAGTCAGCAAAGAACGCTTGGAAAAAGCAACTATTGAACTTGTAAAAGCAGCAAGAAAACAAAAAGAAAATAAGAAGTAAAAGTTAAAAAGAAGAGTCCTTGTTAGGGGCTCTTTTTCTTCTTCTTCATCTCACAAATAACATTTTTAAGTAACGTTTTGATCCGATTAACTTTCGCAGTTCATACAAATTTTCTTCAATGTTGTAAATAAGTTCTTGTTCTGTTAAACGGAGTTGTTCTGCCATATAAGCGATACTTTTTCCATTTAAAATCCATAACATTATTTTTCCAGTTATATCTGAAATTTGTTGTTTTTCTTTGTCTGTCAAATCGTTTTTCTTTACAAACTTTGCCATATTTTATTACCTCCGTGAGAATGTTTTCTCATAACAATATATGTTTATCTCACGAGCAAAAAGAAAAGGGAGTGCTAAGTTAGCGACTCCCCCATTCTTCTTTAGTTATCCATTTTGAGCTTTTCAATGTCTTCAGCCATATGAGTTATCATGCCATTTCCGCCGAGAGCTCTATACGACGCATACATACGCGTCCAATTCTCGTATTCAGTTGGTGTTATACGTTTCGCCTCGATATATATATCGTGAAGCTCCATGAGCTTAGATCTGAGTAAACATCTAACGCCATTTTTTAATGCCTCAAGTGTCGCCTTCTCGGTATCGCTCTTCTCTTTCTTGAGCCGATGGTTTTCTCGTATAACGTTTTGCAATACGAATGCCAGAACCGCAGCTATAACGCTTACGATCCCAGAAAATATAAGTTCGATCATTTTAATTCGTCTTCTTTTGCATTTTCTTCGTTAGAGTCGACTTTCTCTTTTTTAGCTTGTGATTTCAATGCGTTCATATACTCGTCAGCTCTAATCGCCGCATTGGTAAACGAGTTGTTCTTCCACCATGCCCAAAGCGATGCTGCAACTGCGCAAATGGCAGAACCCGCCTGATAGATTTCATTTTCGCTAAACGGAAGAGGATTCTTTCCGAGCATTGTGAGCACAGAGTTAATCAAAGCGATAACGAGAACTGCGGTTCTTATTAATGTTTCTTTTGATACGTTCTTCATTTTTTATCCTCCTTATTTTTAGCTACTTTCTTTTCAGACGAAGAATCAGCTTTCTCTTGTTCCTTCATCTCGTTTGCTCTTGCCTCATTCGCCAATTGCTCGACAAAAGCGAGGCATTGCGCCATCAATTTCGTACCCTCACCCTTTGTCTCGATGAGTGCTAAGGTGTTGTACAGTTTGATAAGTTCTGTAGACATAATTATTCTCCTTTTTATTTTATTCTTTTATTAAGATGCTGCATTTCCTTCAAGTGCAGTAAGACGAGTATTTAAATCTTGAATCAGTTTGAGAAGAGCCGGAATAATGATATTGCTATTCCACATCTCAGGAACCGAATTTCCGTTTTCGTCGGTAATATGCTCGACCGCACACGGTAAGACATCTACCAAATCCTCAACCACGAAGCCGTACAAGTATTGACCGCATCTCTCATCTTCTCCACAGAGATAACCGGACTTGTATTTAAACTTCTTAACCGGTAAGTTATAGAGCCCACTGAAGTTGCTTAAATCGGCGACTGTAATATCTTCTTTGTATCTTTGAGACGATGAAGTCGAACGTCCGAACAGACCATTTGATGTTACATACATGTTGGCTGCGGAAGAATACGTACGATTATAAGCCATGTACGAACCGATAAAGCGCGAAGTACTATCGGCACCGCCGAATAACCAAACAGACGTCGTGTTATTTGAAGCGATATCGTTTCCTGATGTAAATTTGAACGCATTGCCGGTAGTTGTCGTGTCTACATTTTTTGCTCGATAATACATAACTGACCCGTTATTACCGAATATATATCGTCCATTTTCATCTCTGCCACAGAGATTCTCGTTTGAACCACCGACGATCATTCTCAGACCGTTATATACTCCGCTTTCGTTTCCGATATAAATATTCGACCAACCTAAAGAACCCGCTTTGCCCAAGGCAAGCGAGGCATTCGATTTAGGAACAAACGGACTGTTGGCAACTATAGCTCCTCCTGATTTTGCGAAGAGATTAAGCTCTGTTCCGCCGTAAATATTTGTATCTCCGCTATTAACATATCTGGCATAACCTATAACAGTATTGCCATTACTGTTCTTAGCCTCGAAACAAGCATTACCGGTACTGTCTATGATGTCTACCGATTTACCACGTAAGTTAATATCGTCGCCAGCATAAATATTAGTATCACCAGTCTTCTTTTTATACAGGTGGTAGCCTAATACCATGTTACCGTTCGCATTTTGAGCATCTAAAACGACAGACCCATCCAGTGCTATTACCGCACCTTTCTTGGTTGTCAAACGTACTTTGTTGCCGTATATAATTGTGTAATCGTTACTCGATGCAGTTGCGTTTTTAAACCGTCCGTAACCTAATGTTAAGTTTCCTGCTATAGTGTTCAGATCGAGAACTGATCGACCGTCTTTATCAAATATCTTTCCGTTAAGAGTAAAATCTACATTAGAAATGAAATTTGAAGAATCGATTATAACGCCATCGGTTCGTACACCGCCCGAGAAATATACTGGATTAGTGCTTTCAATCTTAACTACTGTAGCTGCTTGGTTAACTGATACTGTTTGCGAAGAACCGCCGGTTGTCTCACTTGTTGTTCCAGAATCATCTTCGGTTGTCTCTGTGTCACTACTTGTAGAAGTAGTAGCTGAAGTTACACCCGTGAAGGTTTTATTCGTAGATATGAACTTTGCAAGTACCGTTGTACCAGTCCTTAATGAAATAGATGCGCCAGTGGTTTCAGACTTGAGCTGAATGTTTCCTCCTAGCGTTCCTGTACGATCACCTACGATAAGACCGTCATCCGCAGTTAAGCTCATAAAGTTAGTAGCAGTCTTAGCTGCTTCACTTAAAGCAGTCGCTAAACTTTTATTAGTTTCGAATGTAATACTATCTGCCGATATCTGAAGCTTTGAGTTACCGTTTGAATCAATGGCGTATTTAATGTAATTAGTGGCGTCACCGATGTATAACTGACCGTCACTTCCGAGATAAATTCCTCTTGTAGTATTGGTAGGTGACGACTTAACACCTGAATAGATTGACTTTTCAGATATTTTAAATCCACCGATTGTCGCTCCGAATGCTTGAAGATCAGTTACGCTTATCTTTGATGCGGCTATCGATTTAGCTTTGATTACGGTCCCGTTTAAACTGTTTTGGTCAGTCTGTTCGGTTTCGACAGTCTTTCCGTCAGTATTTAATCGATAATACAGGCCGTCTGCACCTTGAATGACGAGCTTGTTTGCTATAAGAGTATTAGCTTTTATTAGATCACCGCTTATTGTAATACCTGATAATTCACCGGTTATAACTCCATTTTGAAGTACTACATCCTTGATGATACCGGAGCCGGCATAGAACTCTTTCATCGTAGCTTTTGTGATGTTCGAGAAGTCTATGTTAGCATACTTACCCTCGATGTCCGACGCTGATAACTTACCTGTTTTAAGTGATGCGATCTCGCCTTCAGCCGCTGTGAGTTTTCCGCTAATCGTAGCCGAATTTGTCTCGAGAGTTTCTATCTTAGCTTTATTCGCGTTCAACGTGTTTTTTATCGTAACGTCGTCCGCTTTAAGAGTCGTAATATCAGCATTTACTGCGGTTAAAGTATTCTGAATAGTTACATTAGCTGCTTCGAGAGTATTGATCCTCGCATTTACCGCTTCTATGTCAACTATTTTTAATGTGTCTTTACTTCTTGCTGCTGGCGATGATACGTTACCCGTAACTACCACCTCATGATTTCTAAGTAATACTGTTACTCTATCATTTTCAGCAAGAACTATAGTTGTTTTAACCGGTGTCAATACATCTGAACCGTCGAGCTTTACGTAACCGACATCTTTTTGTACGGTGCCGTAGACAACTGTTTCTTTTAATGTTTTGTTGTCATCTTTTGTCGCTTTGACAAATTTGGATATTAAATCGTTAGATAATGCCATTACCTATCACCCCCATAATTCAGTTGTGAAAACCGCTTTTTCTGTAACAGGGCATCCAGGCTCGCATTTTATCGACTGATGCACAACTTTAGCTTTAATGTTCTTTAATCCAGCTCTTCTATAATTAAGCAAGACACAATCACCAAGACGAACTGGGCAATAGCCATGAGTATATGTTATCGAATACTCTATCGTTGATGCTTCCTTTAGAATTTTCTTAGCATACTCTTCAACCTCATTTTCAGTAGGAGTACCTACAAAACTAGGATTAGTTATTCTTTTAACTATCTCTCGTCCTCTACTCGGAATAGAAGTCGGGCTGTTCGGATCATTATTTATTACTTTCTTATAGTAATGTTTAGATCCGCTAGAACTAAGATATCCGTCAGAGTATGCTATTTCTATAACATTTGGTATACCGTATATATCTCGATCGATTGTGATGTCTGGTTGAAGAATAGAACTATTATCATCTGTATACGTCCATACCGGCTGCAATGTCGCTGTCTTTTGATCAGGCTTAAACATTATTCGGCCCATCTCGTCAAGATCAAATTTGTATTCCGCTGTAGCCATTAAGTCGTTCAAGAACGATAACCAAGTGTCATCAGCATTAGCAACGAAATTGCTATCTAAAGTTTTTTCATGCTTTACCGGAACAACTTTTGCTCTGGCATTCTCGTCAGCCAATTTATATGCGAAATCCATTATGGTTTCGCTGCTGTTTTTCATAAGCGAGTAACCGATAGGAGGTTGCTTTTCTTTTAACTCTATCAACGGAGTGTAAGCATCCGCAGATATGGTTTTGACCCTTCCATCGAAATCTGAAGAAGGACTTTGAACCAAAAGCGTTCCGAGCGGATGCTTCTCTTTAACTCCATTTTGAATTGTAATGAGGTAGACTCTAACATACGATTCTTCTATGGATTCTGTCATGTCGAACGTAGCTGAGCCAAGTGTCTCGGCAGATGAATCTCTATTTATCGTACATGCTTTAACGTATGATAAAAGTTTACTATCTTTCCATGTTACTGGATTGACCATGTAGAATTCATATGTCTGCTGCATAGACGATAACCAATCTGCCATATCACTTACCTCCTTCCACTCTAGTTACTTTTATTGTTATAGGTATTGTTAAATCGTTGTGTCTTTGCTCAAACGATACTGAAATGCTAGCCCAATAGCCACTTCCCGAGGGTTCTCTAACATACACATCTCCAGTCCATATCGCTAAACGTCTGAGAGCATACAACGTACGTTTATCCTCTTTGGGTATTACCATCGACCAGCTTGAAGTCGAGCCGAGTTGCGTTCCGTAATAACTTACCGGATGTTTTCTTCCGATATATTTGACGAGTGATACGTCTACTTGATTATCGTCGGAAATGTCGATGTTGTACGGTAACTTGATTAGCGAACCACTCCACGGCTGCTGATCCGTATCGTCGAGATAAGTGATCCCGTTTATTTCGTACGTTTTATCACTCAATAAATCGTAATCTTGCCATTGTTCATCCCATTGGATGATTACAGACTTCTCGTTAATCGGATAACCGGGAACATCATAGTAGCTTATTGAGCCACTAGATGGATCCGTAGCAACTACTCTATATCTTGCATAGTCCAATGACGGATGTGGATCAGTAACATACGTACGACTAACATTATCGATGTCCGAAGCTAATTCCGTGAATGTTCCGTCGAATTCTCTTCTATATACAGATAACAATATCCCATCAATTAGAGTACCGTTTGCACTTTCGCAATACGGTCTTATTGATGTCGTGAATGTATCCTCGTCGTAAATGATTTCAGCATCCGGCCAATACTCAGGCGTTTCTAACGATACAGTAAATTCTTCTGATGATTCTCCGGATAGTCCAGAGTTCATACCGACAGTAACTTTGACTGTATAACTTACGTTATTCTTTAGATTTATATCGCCTGCGGATATAGGCAACGATAATTGCCTGGACGAGCTTTCTATATGCCTGTAAAGTACTTCGCTTCCTGCTCCGATAAATATGTTATTGCCCATCTCGTCAACGTCTTCGTACGCTGTATTAGCGGTTATGCTGATAAAATATCCGAGAGGGGTTTGCGTATTCGGTCCGGAATTGATTGCGATATTAAACGGAAATGTCGTAAGCTCTTCGAATGTGTCTCCGGTGTGATCAGTAAGATTAACTGAAACGGTAGGTGGCGCATATACGTCAATTGTTCTTTGTACAGACCAATCGCTATATACGTAAGTATTATTGCTGGCTTTCAACATTCCAGCAGTTTTTACTCTCCATTGTATTGACGTTCCTTCCGTATATTTGGATGTGTCTATCGAATATGATTCTGCTGATCCTGCAGATCCTACCTCGGATAATATCCAGTTGCTTCCGGAATATGTAAACGTAACAAGTGCACCCGCCGGCCAATATAATGAGCCTACATCTCCTGCGACTATATTTTTCTCACCAGTATTGTTGACGTTTAATTTGATACTCGTTCCGGTGTTAGTATATGTCATGTAAACTTTGACCACCGCCCCAGAAGTCAGTGTAAAACCATTCAACGATACTTTTTTTGTAGTAACGTTATCTGCTGTGTCGCATGTTCCGTAAGTTATAGCTTTAGTTTGAGTTACGCCATCTATTATTAATTCCAATTGCGATTTGGTTAAACGAGAACCATCCTCTGCATTATGAATCCAATATAAATTAAGCGTATCCCCGACTTTTGCCGTAGTTGTAGACGACCAAGTAGTCGGTGCTGACGGTTTAGTTCCTAAAGTTATCGATTTTATTTCAGACCAAGAACTTTTACTATTGTCGCCGGTACCTTTTATAGAACGTACTCTGAAGAAATATTGCTGACCAGAAATTAATCCTGTTATCTCAGCATGTCCAACTACTGATTCTATAGAAACTGATTGCACACCGCTTGGGTTGCTGTCAAAGAAACGTTTGTTAGCGGTGTATTGCACTTCATAGCTGTCTACCCCAGAAACGTCATACCAGTTTATATGAACAGATGTATCGGATAACGCATACAGCAAATATATACCATCGCTAGCCGCCGGACTTGTAAAGATATCACTTGATGGACCAGACCATTCGCTTTGGCGTGATCCTTTTAATGATTTAGCTCTGACGTAATATGTGTTTCCGGCAGTTAAAGTAACAGTATATGAAACTTTGCCATTTGCGATTTTTGCTTTTCCGTTTTTTATTACTTTCCCGTCTTTTTTTGCTATCTGAAACAATATTGTGTCGGCTTTAAGTTCGCCGATATTGTTCATGGTGATAGTTAACTTTAAATCTTTGAAAGTAAAATTAGCATCGGTCAGAACCGGAGGGACTCCAGGCGGATCTTCAAAGTATTGTTTCTTTTGTGAAGACCAGTCAACCGTCCAATACTTAATTTCCTTTCCTTTCTTATCTTTATATGTTTTTGAGATGGGTTTTACCGAAAACATAGCACGAGTGGCGTTCTCGGGGGCCGAGAATATACTTTGCTTAACGGTAACTGTTTCGTTTTTACCGACAAACCCGACCCCATCACCAGTGGCATAAAGCCATTTGACTTCGTACTCTTTTGTGTTTTTCTTATCCCAAGCCCAAGTAGCAAAAACTGTTTTATCCGTTCCGGATTGAATACCGAAATTCGTAATCTTTGCTGTTTGCGAATAATTTGTTGTTTTTGTCTTAGGAGTTCCGGATATGGTAATTTCTTGACCAACGTATATGAGATCTTTGTTCACGATATCCGGATTCAGTCTAAGCAATTCGTTTACTGTTGTATTGTTAACTTTTGCTATGCCTGAAAGAGTATCATTCTTTTTAACAATATACGTAGCCATATCATATCCTCCTTTCTATTCTTGCAGCTCTAACGAGGCTTCCAACCGCGTCAGCTACTGCACTACCGTCGTCATATGTTATACCGTTGACGTTATAAACATTTCCAGTGCCATTAGCAATTTTCTTGCTTAATTCTTTGATCGCCGAGACAACATCATAAGCTCCATTTTGATTTCCGTTAGCTGAAGATCCTATGGCGTTAACGTTCGACAAAGCGCCAATTGCTGGATTGAACCCAAACAAGTCGTCTACTTTATCAGCACCCGATTCAACTTCGCTTAAATCAAGAACGGGTCTTATCGTAGGCTGTACATCCATATCATTCTCTATGACATCTGAGACACCGCTCAACGCATCGCTCAAAGAGTTAACCGTTTCTTTACCTACATCTGTTGCCGCATCTCCTGCGACATCAGCATACTCGGTTAAGCCGACGGCTATACCCTCGTCGAGATACATACCGGCTTCAATTCCTTTGGTAGATGGAGAATGAATTCCCAACCAATTCAAAGCAGCGTCCCAAGCCGTTTTAACAGCATTGACCACCGAATCGACAACCGATTTAACACCGTTCCATATGCCTGTAGCGAGTCCCTTCATTAACTGCACGCCGCATTCTGCAAAGTTTCCGATATACATACCGATTGCTTCTATGCAAGCACTAAGTAAATTGTTAACTGCTTCTATGACAAGCGGGGTGTTAGTTCTGATAGAGTCAGCCAAGCCATTAAGCAAATCGATCATGGCTTTAAAACCAGCGTCAACTAATCTCGGTATCATACTTGCGATACCTTGGATAAACGATATGATTATGTTAGCACCGGCCGCTATTACATCACCTAATTTGCTTGCGATTCCGTTTAAGAAATTGACTATAAGTTTAACTCCGGCATCGATGAGCTTTGGCATATACTCTGCGATTTTTGTCAATATTGCGGTAAGTAGTTTCAACACTGCGTCGACAGCTACCGGTATCACTGCAACTAATGCGTCAATGATCGCAAGTAGAACAGTCTTTACGGCATTGAATATTGATTTGCCTGATTTAGCGATTATGTCAAGTATTGCGATGATGCCTTTGCCTATCGCAGTTAAAATCGACGGTATTAATCCTATGATTCCTTGAATTATTATAGATAATCCAGCGACTATTGCAGCTGCGCCAGCGGTCATAGATACTGATAACGATGTTAATCCAGCGCCTATCGCCACAAGACCAGCGCCGAAAGCAAGAGTAGCTACACCGATTAAAGCTAATGCAACTGCTAAACCTAATATTGCAGGTATAGCCGCAGCCAATAAGAAACCAGCAGCACCAATTATCACAAACGCACCAGCCAAAGTAAGCAATCCCTTACCGATGCTTTCCCAACTCATTAAGCCGAGAGCGACCAACGGAGGAACCAACAAATTTATAGCTGCCGCCATAACGACCATAGCTGCTGCTCCGACTAATGACATTGGGCCCATTGCCGACAAAGCAGCCATAGCGCCAACCATCAAAAGTAAAGTTGCTCCTATACCGGTCAAACTTTTTGCTATATTCTCCCAGCCCATGCTACCTACGATTTTTAACGCCGCAGCTATGAGGATTAAAGAAGAAGCCATTACTAAAATCGATGCCGCTCCTAAATTGAAAGTATTAAGTTTCGACATGATCGCCATAGCGCCGAGTAATATTACAAATACTCCAGCCATAGCAGTTAAACTTCTTGCGATGTCATCCCAGCTCATCGTTGCGAGTATTTTAAGACCGGAAGCAAGAATCACAAGCGATGTCGCTATGATAAATACTTTTGTGGCACCTTTGCCAGCTTTGTCTATTTTGGACATAACCGCTAGAGCACCAAGTAATACTGCAAACATACCAGCCATAGCGGTTAAACTTCTTGCAGTATCATCCCAACTCATGGTTGAGAGTATCTTAAGAGCCGAAGCAAATATTACAAGTGATACCGCTATTGTCGTAAGTTTTCCGGCACCTTTACCAACTTTGTCTATCTTAGACATAACCGCTAAAGCACCAAGCAATATAGCAAATGTTGCTGCTAACCCAAGAAGACTCTTTTTTAAATCCTCGGTCTTTATACTTGATATGGCCTTTAATGCACCTGCCAAAATGAGAACAGATGTTGACATAGCGATCATAGCTATTGACGCCTTAAGTACACCTGTGATTTTTCCAGCAATTTTAGCAAAGATCGCCATTGCTGCCATTAACTCTACGAATAACATCGTTATAGCGCCGAGTGCAGCAACTAATCTTTCTTTATCGATAGTAGATATAATCAAGATCGAAGCAGCCAAGATTGCGATTGCGCCGGCTATCTTAAGAAGAGTCTTAGCTTGAAGTTCCTGTTGCCATGCTTTAAGTGCGTCCCCTACTGATTCGAGAACATCCGTTACACCTTTGAATATGTCTTTGAATCCGCCAAATGAATCGGTAAAACCGGAAATGAATTTCTTTAATTTAAGGAGTATAGCAACAAATACGCCACCGCCTAAGACAGTAGTCACATTTGTAAGATCTCCATTTTGAAATGCTTCCTTTAATCCATCGGCGATACTTGATAAGACTGTTTTTACTTTGCTGCCTATCCACTTCAATACGTTCCAAATACCCATAAGTAATGAGTAAAACCATTTGAAACCTGGGGCAACAAGCTTTTTGTTGATGTATCCTATTACTTCAATTAATCTGCCGAATATGTTTTTAAGTATATCGGCAACATGAGTAAGCACATCTCCGAAAGTATTAGATTCTTTTATCGAATCTCGTAATCCTACGATGTAATTTCCAATAGCACCTGTTGCGCTAAGTATTCCGCCGCCGACTTTATCGACACCTGTGAATAATTGAGCTACCGCTCCTACAACTTTCTTTATAACTGTTATTCCGATGTCGATTAAAGCGAAGAAACCTTTAAATGTAGCTTTTAGATTAGCCGAAGCTGTTTCGCTGAGCTTCAACTTGGCAGTGAAATCTTTTATATTCTTTGTTATGTTAAGAAGCTTTTCTGCTGTTGTGGCAGGGAATATCTCTCTGAATGCTTCTTTTATTGGCTTGATTATGCTGAGAAGACCTTGAAATGCGTTTTTGAATGACTCAATAGCCATTTCTCTTCCGCCACCCTTGGCCCATCCTTCGAGCATATTATTACGGGCTTCGGCCGATTTATTTAATGCTTCACTGAAATAATCAGAGACGTCAGTCCATAACGATTTAGCTTGTTCAAAGTCACCTATGAGGATTTCCCAAGTTTGAGTCCACCCTGACTGAGCCGCTTCCTTAAGCGTGTCCATTAACTGGGTGAAAGTCTTAACCTTAGTCGCCGCATCATTAGCAGTTTGGCCGAGCTTGATTATTTCTTTGATCTGTTCTTCGGTATAGCCCATCTCCTTGAGTTGAGCTTCAGATAAGTCGCCGGTAAACTTAGCTAATGTTTTGGTGAGTACTTCGGAAGTAAGCCATCCTTCTTGTAATGTCTCTCTGAAAGAACCATGCTTCTCGATCATGTCATCGATAGCAATACCGTCAACTCTAGCCGTTTCTTTCAACGCATCCTGGAATACCTGACCACCCATACCTGCATTTACAACCGAGTTCCAGTCCATAAGTTGGACTTTACCGGCCGCTAATGCTTGGGAAAGTTGGTACATCGCTGTAGATGCTTGAAGCGAAGTTGAACCCGAGACCGCCGCCAAGTTAGCTATACCTTTGATCGCCGATACTGATGTATCCAAGTCAACACCTGCCGCTGTGAACGTACCGATGTTCCTCGTCATTTCAGTAAAGTTATAGATTGTCATGTCAGCGTAATGGTTCAACTCGTCAAGAGCATTGTTTACCTGTTCAAGAGTTGTACCTTTACTCGAAGTATTCGCTAAAATCGTTTGGACAGCATTGATCTGTGTTTCATATTCTTGAAGACCGGTCTTAACCGGATCTATAGTAAACGCCGAAACTATTCGTTTGCCTGCATTGACAGCTGAATTGGTTATGTTTACCAATGCTGTTGTTGCCATTATTTGCATGGCGTTAAACTTCATCCCGACAGTTTCAACAGCTCTCGAAAGCGGGTTCATATCCATGCCTTTTACAGTGGCATCGATGTTTTCCAAACCTTTAGAAGCATTAGAGAGTTTTAGACTATTTTTCAACTTGTCTAATGTGCTCAAACTTGTCTGAACGTTGCTTTCGAAATTCTTGTTATCGAATTGCATCGATACAACTTTTTCATCGACTTGTTTACTCATAACCTAGTTACCTCCCTCCATGCTTCTTGTGCCATCTCATCAAAAATAGGCTGAATCGCAGGATTGATGTAATCTCTCCCTTGAACCCAGCCTCCATGATTAGTTCCGTGTCCGTATTGCAGGATGATAGCGATCGGAACTCCATTTTGAATGTTTGAATTGCAGAATGAAATCATTGCTGATCCATTCTCTTTGGTTATCTCGTAATACCACGAATTCGCGGTTTTACCAGTTTTGACAGGAGTGGCCTTGGATAAAGCTTCAACGCCTCTCTTACCAAATTTGTCTAAGTCAGAAATCTTTGCTTTTTTTCCAACTTTTTCGAAGTAACGTGTTACTTTAGAGAAGTCTCCTTTCTGTTTAAAACGTATCATGGTCGGACTCCTTGTAGATCAACGTTTATATATGCTGTCAGCCTTTTGTATTAAGCTGTTTTCTTCGTGCTGCATTTAATGATGCATTACGTTTCATTATCTCGCTTCTGCTCATCTTCTTAGGATCTTTGTTCTTAATACTACAAACTCTAATCAATGTCAGAAGACGATTAAGATGCCACTTTTGACATTCGAACGGAATGTTTTGAGCGATCATCCAATAATAAATCAACTCAGATGTTACTTGTTCATTGCTATGTCCGCCATTGTTTTCATCAGAAAACCAAGTAGCAGTCATAGGAGCAGTAATGTATTCCTGTATCTGATCGATATTCTCTTTCGTGAGATAGTAGTACACATCAGGATTTACATTCTGAGTTATCGTCATGCATTTTATATAATCTATTGTTTCTTCGTAAGTCTTTTCTTTTTTAGAAAGAAATACTTTTCGCCATTTCGCTTCCCATTTGGAGACGGAAACGAGAGAATGCTCTAATTGTAGAGTCTGCCCTTTTATAGTTATAAACTCTTCTTTCTTTTCATCCCAGAGTTCCCGGGAAGGTATTGTTATCTGGAGCATTCTCCCACCGCCTTTATTGTTTTTGTGTTTTATTTACGTTTGTTTTCAATTCGACTGAAATATGCTTTCTCTTCGTCTTCAGAAATAATCTCTTCGCCGACATACTTCATATCTTCTATGCGATACTTGTTGGAAAGTCTGCATGAAGTAAGAATTCCGTTTGCAAAGAGGTTGTAGTGTTTATCGGTTATGACGTTATAGAACTTGACTTCTTTCTCGACAACTTCTTGCGAAACGACTGTCGGGAATGTTCCGTCTTGTGCAAACGTTGTAGTTCCGTTTGGTGTGTCTTTACAACCCGTATGAGTAAATGCACCCGCTTCTTTGTTGAATATACGGTGATAACCCTTTTCGCCACCAGCACCGACAAAGCCAACTTCCGAACCATTCGAGAATTTGACGAGGTTATATCTCGAAGCGACTTCCGCAACTTTTATCCAAACGGGTTTAGCGCTATCAAACTTACCTTCGTAGAAGTTCCACGCAAGCAACTCATCATTGTAAGTAATGTCTTCAATAGCTTTAGAAGATCCATCAGAAAGTGCAATCTGAGTACCCTCTATTAAGCACTCAGATGAGTAGATTTCGAGTGTTGTATCCGATGTTAATGTATATGGTATAGTTTTAGATGCACCATTGGCGTCTTTCAGCGTATAGCCAGTGTTTCGGTCATCTGTATATGTTATACTATTGATAGAAACAACATTTTGATAAGTACCAGCCCTGACATTAGCCGAGGTTCCATCTTTATAGTTTATAGTTGCAGAACCTCCCAAATCAGATTCAGTAACTATCAACTGATATCCCGTTACTGCCGCCGCTTCAACGCCTGCAATCGTAAACGTTACATTAGCCGTCGGATTACTTAACGTAAGAGTTCCTGCGTCCTTATTCCATACGCCCGTTGCACCGGTTACCGTCACTGTGTCAGGAAGTGCATAACCGTCTACTGCGGTAAAGGTTAAAGTTTTGGTTTCGCCAACAGCGATAGACGTAGCATTTCCGCTAGCTCCGGTCACATTCGTTAAAGTCGGTGTTATCGTATACGACTTAGCAACTCCTGCAATCGTAAACGTGACATTACCCGTCGGATTGCTCAATGTAAGAGTACCGTTAGCCTTATTCCATACGCCTGTTGCTCCCGTTACGCTGACTGTATCGGGTAAATTGTAGCCGCTATTTGCCGTGTAAGTTAAGACTTTCGTTTCACCCGTAGCAATAGTCGTTGCGTTACCGCTTGCTGCTGTTACATTCGTCAACGTTGCCGTTATTGTACGAGAAATTGCCACACCTGCAACTGTTATGCTCACATTACCCGTAGGATTACTCAATACAAGAGTTCCGCTTGATTTCGTCCAAGTGAACTCAGCTCCCGTTACGGTTACGTTGTCGGGTAAGTTATAACCCGTACTTGCCGTAAACGTAAGCGTTGAAGAAGCAACTGTCGAAACAGTAGTCGGATTGCTTGCGTTTGCCGTTACATTGGTTAAGTTAGTAGTTATACTATACGAGGCGTAATTGTATTCGACCACGTTACTGCTATCGCTGTCGGTATAACCTGTTCCCGTTGCTATAACGGAAATGTTATATGTGCCGTTTGTTGTAATAACAGTCGTAAGATCGAGCGTCGTAGCGGTTATCGTAGTCAATAAAGTACTACCGTTATAAACTTTATAATTCGTTACTTTATCACTGTTTCGTCCATCGTTTGTGATCGTCAGTGTCTTGCCCGATATCGAGATTTTGGGAGCATAAAGCTTAGATAAAATAATTTCGCCGTTAAGATCATGCCAATTTATGCCGTCATGAACGTAGGCCGTAACTTCTTTTGCTTTGCCGTTGGCGTCACCTTTAAATACCTTATTGACTCCCATCATTACTTTTGCCGAGCCGCTAATAATTGCGAACTGATTCTTTGACCAATCACTTATTATTTTTAATTTTGTGCTTGAAAGCGGCACATTAATTTGGAGTTTATCCACTATCGAATTGCTGCCCAATAGATAAAGTTCCGTGTCATTAAAAAATGTAACGCAGGTAGTTCTTGCGTGGTCAAGAGTAACGTTTAATTGTTCTATCGTATCGGTTTCGGTGTTATACCTATAAACCGAGGAGGCTGTCTTTAATCCACCAGAAATATATACAATATTTTCTAAATTAGAAATTGCGCATTTTGATGTGGCAATAGGTATAACGGAACTACAATTTTCACAAGTTTGGGTATCAAGATTTATTGAATGTATGGATGCGTTTTGTGTAGCATCATCTGTTGTGTCGTTTGCACCACCAAACGTATAAACTTTATTGCCTATTAAACATATTCCAACATTTAAACAATTTCCGAGAGATGCACTAAAAGTTTCGACTACATTTGTAGCGGGCGTATATACCGTAACTTTAGTAGCCATCGTATAAGATGCGCCCGAAGTACCCCAGCTGTTTTCGTAATAACTATAAAAATATCCACCGCCGATAATATAAATTTTGGAGTTATACAAGACTATTTTACCGAAATAATGGTCTAAAGCCCCTGTTGCGGTTATTTCAGAAGTGGTATGTGTTGTTAAATCATACGAATACAATTTAACTTGTTTTTTACTCCACCGATTACTGTACGGTCCTCCGCCAGAATATGACGTACTGTATAATTTAAGATAAAATATCTTATTATCGAAAATACATATACTGCAAACATCGCTTACGCTAAATAAAGTAGAATAATTTAACGTAAATTTGTTCATTTTATAAACATATGAACTAGTAAGCAAGTACACAGAATCTCCGAATTCGCACGAATCTATTACGCTACCGAATATGCTATTTTGCGTCGTTCCCGTAATTTGTACAGCCTCACCATACCCAAAATCAGGACTTATTTCCACGCTTTCAGGTTCGGCAGTTTTCACCCACAACTTACTCGTATCTTCAGGGGCGGTGTCGCCATAAGCAATGTTGAGTTTTGCTCCGCCACTATCAGGCGATCCGCTGTATCTTTTAAATTGAATTGACATTTTTTCACCACCTTTTAATTTGTCTGCTCGATCAAATAAATATCGCCGTTCGTATATGTCCCATCGGTAGTACCGGTGTATTTTACATATTTGCCTACGTTGCTTTCAGTAAGCAAAGCGTTCATTTCTGCCGCCGTCGAAACCTCGGTTATGACAACAAGTCCAGCAACCGCAGCATTTATTGCATCCGTTGTGCCTTTCTGCGACATAACATCGGTCGTGCTTGTACCTGTTGTCTGAACAACCGTTGCTACCGTAACAGTACCGCTGACATCGCTCGGATCAAGCGCAAATATAGCAGCGACTTCGGCACTTGTTGCAAACACTCTTTCAACATATCGCTGATCGACCATATTCGGAAGGGTTGTGTTGTAGAGATCGTCTTTTAACTCGTCGAAATGATCGGCTAAATAAGTTTCCCATTTAAGTAACTCATCCGGATATGTTTCAAATACAGCGTTATTGTTGTTTATTCCAGGGACAATAACTATTGAACTGCAAATGTTACTGTTCCAACGATAAATTACCTCGGCATCTTTATCCACGCATTCAAACGATATTAAGAAGCTCATAGCTCCATCGTAATGAGTTGCGTTCTCTGAAATAAGCCACGTGAAATATGCTTTTGTATCGTCATCGGGATGAGCCGCGAGATCCGTAACCTCGTATAAACCTATACGCTTCGTTCTACTCGATCCGGATATAGTTATATAATGAACTTGAATACGATTACATAACAATATATCGTGCCCTTCTATGTATCTATCGATATCGAACGAAAAACGTTCAGAATTGTGATCGTATTGCACCAGAAATGTTTTTTTACTTTTTGTATTGGTGATGGATCTAGTCGTTATATCGATTGTAAAATGGGGATCCGTATCAACGATTATGCTATCATGCTTCGTATTGTCATGTTCTGTTTGAGTCACGGTTCATCCCTCCTTGTTATTAATTTTAGATTTTAAAATTATTTATTTGCTTTCTTGTCCAGAGCTGGTACTATTCCGTTTACGAAAGCTGCCGCTTTATCCGCATCTGTCGCAAGTTCCATAAACAACTGCGAGTATGCTTCCGTCTGCGAGAAAGCCTCGGAAATTTCTTTCGATTTAATGAATCTCTTTCCGTCGAGACTCTTTTCGCCGTAGGATTTAAGAATGAGTTCTTTGAAGAGACTTATAAGAGTAGGCATATCCTGAGCTGCCACAACTTTCTTGATAAGCTCAGCGAGACCGCCTGCCTTGCTCATTTCCCATTCCATAGCCTCGGCTTTGGTGAGATTGAAATAGAAATCCTCTGTTCTTTCTGTACCGTTATAATCTACGTAAGTGATTGTCTTTGTTACCATATCTTTTCTCCTTTCGATTTAATTTTTATATTGTTCTGAAAATTAATAAAAATGAAAGAGACTGCCTAATTAAAGACAGCCTCTACTCATTCTTGTTTTAATATTATGCCGCGTCAGTTTTCAAAGTCGAAATGACTTCATCCGGAAGCGGAAGCTTAGGTTCAACACCGTCATTTCCACCGGAAGTAGTCGGATCTTTGCCGTAAAGAATCGCTTCAAGCGCCGCAAGTTTCGCGGCATCTGCTTTCGTCGAGTCAATCTCGATGTGAGCCGTCGGTTTAAATCCTGCTACATTGACAGGCGTAGTCGTGATTTCCCACGAGAATGTAATAGCTTCGGGACTATCGTTGATCGTAGCGTAAGCCTTCTCCGAAGGAGCCGCTTTGCAGCCGTAAACGATATGAAGTTTATAACCGTAGTCGTTTCCTTTAACATCGTTGCCGAGAGTGGTTCTGTAGCAGAAACCGAATACTTTACGAGGCTGCTGCCCGATTTTCACACCGGTAGCAACTTCTGCCGAACCGTCGCATTCTGCGAATTCATCGGGATAAGTATAAGCCTCGATGGTTGCTCCGAATTCTTCCACCGAAGTAAGTTCGAGATATTTGATATCGTCCGCATAAAGAGGCGTAGCTTCTGCACCGGAAGGACTCTCTGTTACAGCAGTAAGACCATTCCAAGCAACACCAGCGCCGTATGCTCCGTTATCGCCCATAGGATATATAACGCCGTTCTTCACGCCGGTTTCGTATAAACGTTTACCGGTATCATCCCATTTAAGTTTAGACATGATTTATTTCTCCTTGTTTTAATAATATAGGGTTAAAACATCGTGATGCAAATTATCGGACGTATAATGTCTATCGAAACTACAATGCGGCAATTCTAATATTGCTTCTATTGCTTCATTATCCGGTTTTCTATCAATCACGATTATTTCATAGCAATTGGTGTTTATGTAAGTTTTATCATTAGCGTATTTACTATCGATATCGCTTCTGGAATACACAATCGCTGGATAATTGATTTTTACTGACTCAGGGGGTTGATAATACACATTTCGACTGCCAAGGATCCTTTCCAATTTGGCTTGCAGATTTGTTCTGTTAGACATTGTATAAACCCCCTATTGACAGTAATAGTCGAGGGTAATTAACTTCGACCGATGAGATCTTCCATTTACTACCCTTAAACACAACATAACGCATAGCGTACATGTTTTGTTCTGCATAAGGGTCAGCGACAATGCTAATTTCATTTGTGATATTGACATTATCGTTAACAGAGGAAGCTGGTTCGAGTCTTCGTATATTACGTATTAAATCCCCGGAATAGCTGTGTTCAACTATTTTCTCCTCCCATACGCCAGGATCAGTTTCTACTGTCTCGGCAAATCCAATAGCACCATAAAATTTAGCCATTGTCGCTTCTCCTTATCTAATTTAATTTTGCCGCTTAATTAATCAGCTACCGCAGAAAGCTTTGCAATATCGGCGCTCGTAGCAGTCGTGCCGTTGGGAACGATATACGATACGCTACCGACATTCGACGCTTCGGAATAACCGACGGGTTTCGAAAGTACGCCGCTGGCATTGATAACCGCTCCTTTAAGGAATGCATTTTTAAGTTCGCTGGTCTTGAACTGAATCGTGCACGCAGCGTCGACGTAAGCCTTCGTTTCGGACGCTTTCTTATAGATGTAAATTGCTCTTACGTGAAGATCGTTTGCATGTTCAAATACTTTATCCATAATTGAATACTCCTTTAAAATTTTTTATTTATCGATTAGTTAGCCTTATACTCGAGAACGATTGCCGAATAAGGTTTAGTAAGCGCGCCGGAGCAACGAGTCTCGATAAGATACTTCTGCTGGTTGTAGTCGATATCGAAGTCGTCGAACATGTTAACTGCGCCGCCTTTATCTGCGCCCATGTTGTAGTCTGCGGGGTTAACGATAATACCCATGAGGTTCATGGTGTTAGCGCCGGAAGTACGGGACAAACCTTCCATAACCGGAACGGTAACGATGTCGGAAACACGAAGAGCAGTCTTAAGCTTATCGACGGTTTCGTAGATTACGCGGCCCATAGAATCCTCAAGGAGGAGGCAATCGGTAAGCTGATCTTCAGTCGTATAAAGAATCGGGTTGCCGGAACCTTTATAGTTCTTTCTCGCTTTAACCGCGGCACGGATGAATGCTTTCGCTTTCTGATCCGCCGTAGCGTTTGCTTCGAACGATACTTCGGTCTTGATGGTGAACAAATCGGAGTCAGTCCAGATAGGACGGATGTTATCCTCGTTGATCTTGTCATCGGAGGATCCAAGTCTTCCGTCGCCGACAAGCGCCGCTCTTGCGATTTCCTCGTCAAGCATAGTACGCATTTCTGCTTTGATGTAGTTAACAACGTCGAAATCGGTAATGTCGACGATATCGTCACGATCGAGTTTCTGTTTCTTATAAATGGTCGTAGGAGTAGTACTTCTCTTTAAGAGAGAGAATACTTCTTCTTTCTTAAGGTTACCTTTGATGTAACCCTTTGCTCTTGCTTCGTCTTCGGTGATATTCGCAAAGATCGATTTAATTCTCGAGAACGGGGATTTGTGAGTCTTGCCCATGAATTTAGCGACCCAATCCATATCTCTCGAAATGAGGCCGGGAACGTCGCCGACGGTCTGCGCTTCGGGGAACAGATAGTCGATGTTCGTTATGCCGTGTGCGAGAGCGCTGTCCTTAAGACTGCCGTATCTCTTAGCATCGGCGAATACCGCCGCAACGTCGGAATGGGTAAGCGCTTCGCCGTTATCTTTGTGGATGAGCGTGTTGTCCTTAGTGTCGTTTTCGAATACGTTATGTTTCATGTTTTCGTCTCCTTCAGATTTATTTTCTTCAGATTTATTTTCGGCGACGCCCGCATCTTCAAGCGCCTGACCTATAATTGCATATACGACCGTTTTCTGTTCTTCGTTAAGCGAGTCGAACACTTCTTTCACGGTCTTGTCGTTGTTTTCCGCCGATTCCGGCTTTTTAGCTTCTTCAGCCATAGGTTCTTTTTCTCCTTTTTTTTCTTCGTCTTTTTTCTCTTCGGCGTGATACATTTCAATGTCTTCGCCCGTGAAGATCACTGCTTCTTCGTCAGATTCTTCGCCATGCGACATAACCGAATCTATGTATGCGCCAGGATTCGCTCCGGCGAGTACGAGACTTACCTCACGAATTGCCCCATGCAACACGTTTCCGCCTTGCTGTTTAAGTTTGTTGGCATAGATGGACAATGCCGTAACATCGCCATGCTCCACCATCTTTTTTGCTTCACGCCCGAGTTCAGTGTCATTGAACGAAGCATATGCGTAGACACCTTCATCACGATTTTCAAGCAATGCGTGACCCAGTACGTTAAGCGGATCGTTATGTTGGTGGTTCCAAACAAGAGGAACTGTCTGCCCGTCACAATCTTTAAATGCATCTTTCATGATGGTACGACCATCGGAGCATTTAAGATTGGCACGAGTAGCCCAACCGCTGAAATCATACTTTTCCATTTTGAATTATTCGCCTCCGTTTTGTAGATCAGATACATTCAAATCCATTATGTTGGGTTCGCTTGCTCCGTCTGTTTGTTTATAACCAGCCTTTTTACCGTTCGAAGGAACTTCTTCGCCGTTATTCGGTTGAGCAATGTTCTTATTGATCAACTGATCGGCCTTCGGATCTTCGGAAGGTTTAATGCCGATTATCTGCCTTACTTCATTCGACGATAATATTTCGTTTCTGGTAAACTTATCAGCAATGTCCGCCAAGTTACTTACCGGAACCAGCTTGAATGGATCCATGAAGTACATAATGGTTTGATTCTGAGATATCGCCGTTTTAGTAAGAAACTTTCGTTTCATTTCGTCAACAATGGCCGAAGCTATCGGCTCAACTGTGCGATTATTATAATTGAGCATAGTCTTTTCATCTGCCGAACCATCTAATATGCTTTGCGTTATACCTAACTGGCTGAATAGCATACTCGTTAAATACTCGATTTGCTTCATTAGATTGTTCTCGATGGGCCTGTTCAATTGTGTAATTCGTTCAGTTCCGTCGGTGTATGCAATTCCGTACTTTGAGCCGGAGAGTTGCATTTCAATATCTTTACGTCTTTGCTCTGCCTGTTGACGTCTGGCAGGGGTTTTTATTATGTAAGGCAGTTGAATTATTAAATCCAATTTGCCGGAACCGCTTTGTTCGTCGATTGCATCCAATAAGTTCAATTTTCTTATAAGACGCTGCATTGTCGAATTCGGTTCGTTTATTACTGCGTAAAGGGGATTTTCGATAATTGCCGCTGCACTTTTTGGAACGACGATGTCTTCCTTTTCGCCAGTCTGTTCGTTGTATACTCGAACTTTTATGGCGGCGGGTCGCCATTCCAAAATTTTACCGGTTCGCATAGTATCTATGTCGTATGATCCGGTTACTTTTGGATTAAACGTTGTATCGACTGGAACAACGGCTATACAACCTTCGTCCAGCATTGACATTACTATGTCTTGTTTGAATGCTCTTGCTGTTTGATCGATATTTGCTTCTATTGTCAAACATCTATTAAGTTTTGAATCTGCATCTTTTGAATATCGGCCATTAACGTCGAGATAACAATGCTTCATAATCAAAGCAGAAACATCCAACGCAATACGGTTATATACCGCTGTCACAATTGAACGCTCGTTTCCTCTTGTTAATCGAGGTCTATCCGGACGATAAGCATATGCTGACCCTCTATCCCAATTTGTAGGCGTAGGATCCTTGTTGAAAAATGCATTCCAGGCGTGTTTAAGTCTGGATCCTATTGAATCCCTCACATGGTTTACCTCCCTTTAATGAACTGACCTGCTATGCCCGTAATAAGCTCTAAGTTTTTTATTTTGTGCTTCAGCCTTTATCGCTAAAGCAGCATTAACCGCAGTTCCGCCAATAGCAATAGTAGACGTTGCTATATTAGCTATTTGCTGATTTTTTGTATACTTAGCAATTATAGGATTAGCTATTCGACTACCGAGTACAATAGCGCCTTGAGCTATAGCATTAACTTTCAGATTCCCGCTTATTGTTTTTCCTTGCTGATACAAATTTTTTCCTTTGTCAGCAAGTGAATCTTTCTTCAGCTGTTTGTAACTAGCGTCTAATTGCCGTTTAGCTACTTTACGTTCGCTCTTAGCACTTTTATACGCACTCTTGTCTCCGCCTTTTAAGCTTTTAACCTTTTGATTAGCAGATTCATATTCCTGCATCTTCTTATTAAATACCGAAACACCTTTTTTAATATATGTGCCTTCTTGTTTAGCATATCTATGGCTGCCCCACTTCATACCAAGAACACCATAATGGTAGAGTTCGTCTTTGTTATCCATAATTACTCCTTAGTCAAATGCTTCTCTGTTTATTTTGTATGCCACATATGCATCAAGCATAGCCGCAACACAGTCTATCTTTGCTTCATATCTTTTCTTAAGAAGCTTACGATTCCCGTTAGTATCTTCGATGGTTATACAGTTACCCATAGCAAAAGTCATCAACTCTTCATCGAATAGTAACATTCTTTCTTCCGAAAGTTTCTTTAATTCGCCAAGAGGAACTGACTCGGTTTTAGCACCCTGTATGACTTTCTCTATACCAAACGGACCGTTCTCGGATTCCCATCTTGCTACGAAGTCTTTGGCATTGTACGGGTCGAATCCGAAACAACGAACATCGTATTCACAATCTGATATGTGGTTATCGAGATCTTCATACACTTCCATCATGTCAAGAACTGTACAATCCATAACTATCAGACTGCCTTCTTTCATGAATTCTTCATACTTGATTCGCATAGCTGATGGGAGTTTAGATAAGGTTAAAGACGATATGTAGTTTCTTGTCTTAACGCCAAAAGACCCGTTAGCCAACGGGAACAGGAATGTGAAAGCGCAGAAGTCGTCGCCTTGCGATAAGTCTGCACCGAGTGCACATGGCAATTTCCAGTAATCTCTTTTTCTATGAGGAAGTGTTTCTTCGTAAGTGAAGTAGTATGTATAGCCTTCCATTGGGATTCCAAAACGTTTTGCCAAGATGTCGTTTCGTGCTGCCGGGGCTTTCTCCGCCCTATCGACGTCAAGCTGATATACTTCATAGCTGACTGTCTTACCGAGGTTCGGTTGTGCTTTAATCCATAAGTTAGGATCAGCAACTTCATCGACTGAATCTAATTTGTAGTACCAGATGGATACATGCGGGTTAACATAATCTCCTTTTAAGATGTCCATTAACTCCATTTTGATTGTGTCGCCGCTTCCATTACGAACAGTACCTTCCGAACTAGTTGCGATTATAAGATAATCGTCGTTCTTAGAAGCACCCTGCTCAATAGCACCTATAACATCTTCTCGTATGTCACCCGAAAGCCATTCGTCAATGGTAGCGATTCGACAACGTAAGCCTTGAAGTTTGTCAATGCTCATCGGTCTGATCTCAAGCAACGAACCTGTTAGAAAGTTTTCAATACCTTTCTTTGTTGCGGCGAGCTTACACCGATTAGCCTTTGAACCGGTTGTGTTTTGGAGAGAACCTTCTGTTAAGAATTTAAACAGTGGTCCTCTAGCTCTCGTTATAGCTGTTCTAAACGGAGACATTACTTCTTCCGCTTGTTTCATAGTCGGAGCAGTCGTTATCTGATGAGTAGTAGATGTGTCGACATTCAAATAGTAAGCTTGAATGGTTTCTGCATACATCGATTTAGCGGCACCTCTGGCGACTATAAGATACTGTTTATTGATTAGCCTTTTCTTTATCTGTTTCTTTACATAGCGTCCGCCATGACCATCTGAAGATGGCTGATAAACGCTCCTTTCCACGAAATAGTACCAACCAAAAACTTGTTCGCCCCATAATTTAAAAGAATCAAGTAGTGCGAGATCTTCGCCATCGGTTAATGTTAATTCGTTCTCGCAGAAACTTATCCATCCTTCGACCGCTTTATCGTCATACCAAATACCCGGATTCGCTATTAGATCATCTATACGATTCATCTCCATAGCTATCTCTTTACATATTGGTATTTCGCCTCGCATTACAGCATCACGAAATTGGCCGTAATATTTAGGCGTGGCCGTATTCGATAATGCCATTTGTTAAACCTCCTTTAATCTTTCCAAGTTACTTCTATACTTCCGTGCTTGTAAAGATACGCCTCTGTGGCCGCTCGTCCCGCAGCTTTTGTTACCGCCTTTCCGGTTTTCTTAATCTTTCCGTCGTAATAAACGTCATCAACCAAACTAGCCATAGCAACAGTTGCTACAGCTTTTTTACCTTTAGCGGCAGTATGTTTGAACTTGTCTTTAGCAGACATGTTCGCTTTTGCTTGTTTCTTATCGATTTTGGCTTGCTTCTTAGCAGCTATATTATCTTTTGTAGCTTGTCGATTTGCCTGAGAAACGGTTAAACCTTTCCCTTTGTACTTAGAAGCATTTTGGCGGGTCAAACCTTTACGCGTCCCCCACTTCATACCAAGAACGCCGTAGTGATAAAGTTCATCATTCGAGTTTAACGAACACATGATTACCTCCTTATACTAAAATCAACACCTTTCAAAACAACATCGCCGGCTTTATCCAAAACTTTGCCTCCGATGCTTTTACCCATATTAATTGCTTTGCCTCCATTTGTATGAAGTGCTGTAATTGTTCCAAGGGCTCCAGCAATTCCGGCGGCGATACGTAAGCCTTTCTTAACAGCATTCGGATTGAGCTGTTTATAACTCCTCTCCAAATTCTTACGGTTATTAAGTTTGTTAAGCTCGGCATTGCTCATCTGATTAATTTTTTTAGTCTTTATTTTTGCCGCTTCTTTTGCATCATCGCTCCAGTTGCCTTTCTTAGCTTTCTTGTCGATTCTGCCGAGTTGCTTCTGAGCACGCCTAACCCCCCACTTCATACCAAGAACGCCGTAATGGTAGAGTTCGTCTTTATTGCAATTCTTCGTCATTGTTTATTTCCTCCACTGATTTAGCAAATGCCTCAGCACTCAATCGCCACTCCAATTCGCTTATTTGACGCTCCATCGAACTCATTACAGCAGAACTCGAGGGCGGATCGAATATGAGCCTGACTTTCAGATACATATACGTACGAACGTCATTGAAGTCTGTATCGTCTTCGATAAAGTTATTCCAAGTCTCAGTATCGCCGTCGATACTAAAACTTTTATCCGGACCGACGCCGAGCTGATGCAAGATTGAGAACACCGAATTTATATGCATTATAAGATCTGTGTCGAAATGGGTTTCCTCATCGGAAATACCAAGAAGTTTTTTAATTGATTTTAATATACTTTCCATAATGTCTATTTCCTCCAAGGACATGTATCGTTTGCAGTTCTTATAATTGGTTCTTTAATCAAAAGATTTTCGTCACCATAATGTATGGCATCGTGTGTGCTCTTTAATGTGCATATCAAATACTCAGGATTAAGAAGAAAGTCACTCCTCGTTAAGATGTCTTCTTTTGTTATTGGGTTCATATGATGAACGATAATCTTCCCGCGTATTTCTCTGCCTTCTATGCCCAAGTCACAACCTTGATCTCGTATTATGACTTGATCTCGTATGCGCTTCCATTCTTGCGAACGCTGATAGAATTCTTGATTGATATACCTATCAAAGCCAAAGGTTTCTTCACAAACGATTCCGTCTAATCTCAGATATTCATACCGCTCTTCAAAAGTGGGCAGAGTTATTAACTCCGAATATGTCTTAATAGTCGTCATCTTCATCCACATCCTGTCCGCTATATCTACGCATAGACTTGATTGCCTCTACATAAAGCTCCTCGATTCTTTCTTGCGACTTGAGAGACTTGGTTTTTGCTTCCATTAACTCATTTTCTTTCTTAAGTTTCTCTCGTTCCATCTTTTCTCTTATCGAGCCGAGTTTAAGAAAGTGAGTTATGACCTGAGAGGAGGCTGTACCTTCTAGAAGCTGCTTCTTTGCCAGATCTACCGCCAATGAAATCATCTGGTTCTCTTCTGCCTCTGGCGTTAAGGCGGGTCTAATATCTCTATTAGTCTTCGAAGAACCACTTGTCTTGATATTAGGCACTCTTATCGCCTCCTTTTATATGGTTTATCGCCTTGTTAAAGTTAGTTTTGTATGACTTTAGTGCAGCACTTAGAGCGACCCACAAGGAATCTGTTGCAGAACGAAAATGAAAGGAGATAAACAAAATAAGGAGGTTTACTATGGCACCTTGTGGGCCTTTCTATGTGCTGTATTAAAGTCAAAAAGTTTTTCTGAAATATCCCCCCGGAGAATTTTCAAGG
>ERZ779888.1085-NODE-1085-length-28635-cov-14.187089_pt1 | contig 28635 bp, 28 predicted proteins | sample MGYA00511245_ERZ779888 | MGnify/ENA primary metagenome ERZ779888 (study PRJEB29588, sample SAMEA2155255) | human gut metagenome | biome: human gut; feature: human-associated habitat; material: faeces | place: Denmark | collected 2008/2010 ...
GCCCGCCGCCTACGGCCGGCCGACCACGCGACCCTGCGAAATGACCTGCCGCAACGAAAGCCGGCGATCGAGCAGCACGAGGTCGGCCTCCTTGCCGCAGGTGATCGAACCGATCTGCCGTTCCAGCCCCACCGAGCGCGCAGGGTTGATGGTCGCCGCCTTTACGGCGCTTTCCAGCGGCACGCCGAAGCGGACGGCGTTGTGGAAACAATCGGCCAGCACGGTCACGCTGCCGGCCAGAGACCCCGTATCGATCGTGGCGAAGCTGCCCTTCACCGTCACCATCTGGCCGCCCAGATCGTACCTTCCGTCAGGCATGCCGCAGGCGCGCATTGCGTCGCTGATGAGGCAGATGCGGTCATCCCCAAACAGCTTGAACACCGACTGCACCATGGCCGGGTGGACATGGATGCCATCGCAAATCAGCTCGATATACGCGCTGGACTCCACGGCCGCGCCCACCACGCCGGGATCCCGATGATGAAAGGCGGGCATGCCGTTGAACACGTGCGTCACATGGTTTGCACCGCACAAAAACGCCGCTTTGGCCACCGCATAATCGGCGCAGGTATGGGCGATCGAAACGCTGCACAGCCGGCTCGCCGCCGCTACAAAGTCCAGCCCGCCCTCGGTCTCCGGCGCGACGGCAACGCTGCGAATCTGATTGCCGCTGTCGGCAAACAGCCTGCGGAACATTTCCACATCGGGCGGGACGATATACTCGGGATTTTGCGCGCCGCGCTTTTCCAGATTGAAAAACGGCCCCTCCATATTGATCCCGCGCAGGACTGCGCCATCCGGGATAGGCCGGCCGATCATCGGCCTGGCGGCGCAGAAGATCTCCGACAGACGGTCGGCCGGCAGCGCCATGGAGGTGCCGAGGAAGCTCGTCACGCCCCTGGTCAAAAGGAATTGCGAGATCGTCCGGATCGCTTCAGGGGTGCCGTCGGAAAAATCTGCGCCCGCCGCGCCGTGGATGTGGATATCGAAAAAACCAGGCAACACAAAGCAGCCTTCGGCGTCGATCACCGGGCCGCCCGCCGCCGGAAGCGAGGCCCCCAGCGCACTGATGCGTCCCCCATTGAGCGCCACATCCATCCGGCGAAACACGCCGTCGTCGCAAAATACCGTTCCGTTTATGATTTGCATAGTATCTCCTCCGTCCGTTCAAATCGGTTCGTTGACATAGTAGGCGGCTTTGAATTTAAATTTGTCGCCCCGCACCACCGTTCGGTGGATGGCAATCAGCGCGTTCCGCTCATAGCAAAACCGCTCGCAAAGCATGCAGGGGACGTGCGGCGGAATTTGCAACAGCGCCCGCTCCTTGTTGTTGGGCATCACGGGCGAAAGCACCTCGTTGGCGTCGGTGATCTCCATGTTGTAGTACCGTTCGAGATACGCGTAGAGGGAGCCGTCCCGCAACACATCCGGCTCGATGTACATAAACCGGCTCTGTGGCAGATACGCCGTTTCAATCATCAGCGGAAAGTGCTCCTCCGACCGCAGACGAACGAGCTTGTGCCAGCGCTGCCTTGAAAACCTCGGCCATGCGGGCAAATGCAGCGACTCCAAATACTTGTCGGAATCCGTCAATTCATAATCCACAATCACGTTTTTCAGCAGGATGTGCTGGGCCTTCAGACTGCCCGCAAAAGAATGGAACTTGGTCAGCTTCTGTTCGTATGTGCGCGGTTTGACATAGTTGCCGTTGCCGTGCGCCTTGACGATATACCCGTCGCTTTGCAGCACCTCCAGCGCGCGGCGAACGGTGGAGCGACTGGCGTGATACATGCGGCACAGCGCACGTTCGGCAGGGATGGCTACATTTTCAGAGTAGGTTCCAGTTTCAATTTCGTGCAGAATAGAATTGGAAATTTCTCGATAAAGAGGGGCCCCGTCCATCTGTGATCGCCTCCTCAAAACCGAGTATACAGAGCCCATTTTCAGCCGTCAATAGGATGCATACCACTTCCGAATTGGCATGTATCCTGTGTGCATACCTCTTGCAAATTGGCTCAAAAAAGCCCGATAGCATTGATTGCTTGTCACTTTTATGACACAACGCAAAAAAAGAAAACCGTTTTCTACACCCGCACAGGCAGCCAACCGCTCATTCCCATTCCCCGGCACGCAACGGTCGCGTGTCACCATGCCCTGACAGGCAGACATACCCAACGAAGGACGACATAGGATTTCTACATATAGGAAATAGGGGGCTTGCATATGCTCAGTGAACTCATTACCGAACAGACCTTTTTAGAGCACGTTACCTGCCGCTCGTGGGAGGAGCTGGTGGAGATCGGCGGCGGCCTGCTGGTTCAAAACGGCAGCATTGAAGAGCGGTTTATCCAGTCGATCAAAGACACCATCGCGGAGTTCGGCTCCTATATGGTGCTTGTGGACGACGTCGCCTTTTTCCACGGCCGGCCTGAGGCGGGCGTCCTGAAGACAGGGATGAGCCTGGTGCTGGTCGATACGCCAGTCTATCTTGGAAAACAGCGCATCAAGGCAGCCTTCACCTTTGCGGCAACCGACAAAACCAGCCACCTGGAATTGATGAGCGAACTGGCCGAGCGCCTGCAGGACGAACCCTTCTTGGCGCTTCTGCGCGAGGGCAAGGACGGCAAGGCGATTCTGAAAAAAATACAAAAAGGAGCGTAATGGATTTTACGATGAAGTATGAGGAATATCATCAGGTCATCACCGAGCAGCTGGAGCGCCAGTTTGCCGAAGAAGGTGCAAATATCGAACAGGCGGCGCAGTTGTGCGCAGCCTCTGTGGAAAGCGGGCGGATCATTCACGTGTTCGGCTGCGGGCACTCGCAGATGTTTGCCATGGAGGTGTTTTACCGGGCGGGCGGACTCGTCCCCGTGAACGCCCTGCTGATCCCGCACATGGCGCTGTTCCCGAAGGCCAAGCTCAGCACGCTACAGGAGCGCATCGAGGGGTTCTGCGGCGAATACCTGCAGCTCGAAAACGTAGATGCGCGGGACACGATGATCATCGTCTCCATTTCGGGCAGGAATGCCGGCGTAGTGGACATGGCGCTCGAGGCAAAGCAGATCGGCATGAAGGTGATCGCTCTGACCTCCAGGGAGTTCTCGCAAAGCACTTCGTCGCGGCACTCGAGCGGGAAACACCTGATGGATGTGGCCGACGTGGTCATCGACGTCAAATGCGTGAGCGGGGACGCCGCCCTGCAGATGGAAGGGCTGGAACCGCATTTTTGCGGCACGTCAACCGTGCTCGGCATGTCGGTCATGGAAGCCATTATCGCGCAGACCGTGGAAAACTGCGTCAAGGACGGCTTCGTCCCCCCCATCTATGTCAGCTCCAACCTCGACAAGGGCGACGCCATCAACGCGGAGTACATCAAAAACTACAGCAGCCTGATTACCTGCCTGTAACACATGCGTCGGATTTACAGCGGATACGAGCCGTGTCCGCCGTCACTACTCTGTCAAGAAGGGAGGAAACCATCATGCATATCGTCTGTGTGTGCGGCCTCGGCATGGGTTCAAGCCTGATCCTCAAGATGACCGTAGACAAAGCGCTCAAAGAACTTGGTCGGGACGGCCACGACATCGAGCACTGGGATGCGGGTACCATCGACAGCAAAAGCCCCGATCTGATCGTCACCTCTGCTGATTTTCAAGATCGTTTTGCCGGTCGCAAAAACGTCGTGTTCGTCCACAATGTCGTGAACACCGCCGAGGTCAAGGCCGCGCTGCAAGCCTGGTTTGAACAAAACGCATAACTCTGCTCCATAAAAAGCCTCAGCCAATATGAAATCGTGATTTGAGCCTGCCGCCAAAGGCCGGACGCGTCTATCCCGGGAATCCACGCGTTTCGCAAAAGCGAATGGGTCAAACAAGATGGGAGAAAGAAAGGAGACCAAATCATGCAAGCATTGAATTTCTTTTTGGAATTACTCAAAACGCCTGCCATCGTTTTGGCAGTCGTTGCCCTGATCGGCTTGATTGCTCAAAAAAAGAAAGCATCTGACGTCCTGTCCGGCACCGTGAAGACTGCGCTCGGCTATCTGGTGCTCTCAGCCGGTTCCAGCCTACTGGTCACGGAGATTTCGCCGTTTGTCGGCCTCTTCCAGGAAGTGACCGGCCTGAGCGGCTTTGCAACCGGATCGGAAGTGATCGTCGGCGCCATTCAGCAGAGCGTCCCCATCATCGCATCGACCTCTGCCATCATCATGGGCGTCGGCTTCCTGATCAACATTCTGCTCGCGCGCTTCACACCGCTCAAGTACATCTTCCTCACCGGCCACATGATGTGGATCAGCTCCGTGACCATTGCATTCAGCCTCTACAACGCCGGCTTCAGCGAGGGCGCCATCATCGGCATCGGCTGCGTGCTGCAGGGCATGTTCCTGACGCTGCTCCCCGCTATCTCGCAACCCATCGTGCGTAAAATTACGGGCAGCAATGACTTTGCCATCGGCCACCTGACCACCCTCGGCACCGTCTCTTCCGCCTATGTCGGCAAGCTCGTCGGCAACAAGGACAAGAGCGCGGAAGACATGAAGCTCCCCGAGGGCTTGAAATTCTTCAAAGATACGTCGATGTCCATCTCCATCGTCATGTTCGTGTTCTACATCGTGGTCGTCCTGCTGGCCGGTCCAGAAAAGGTTGCGGCCTACTCCGGGGGGACAAACTATATCATTTACGGTCTGTTGAAGGCGCTCGGCTTCACCGCCGGCATCCTCGTGCTGCTGCAGGGCGTTCGTATGCTGCTTGGTGAGCTCGTCCCTGCATTCAAGGGCATTGCAGACAAGATCGTCCCCAACGCCATCCCCGCGCTCGACGTGCCCGCACTGTTCGGCTTCGCCCCGAACTCTCTCATGCTGGGCTTCGTGTTCGCCGTCGTCGGCATGATCGTCGCGATGGTGGTCTCCTCGCTGCTCTTCGGCGTGGTGCCGCTCGTTTCCATCATCGGCGCGTTCTTCACCGGCGGTGTCGCGGGCATCATGGGCAATGCGCTGGGCGGCCGTCGCGGCGCAATGGCCTCGGGCTTTGTATATGGCTTTGAGCTGATCCTCTTCTCCGGCTTTACCTACAGCCTGTTCGGGCACTTTGCCTCCGTCGGCGCAGAAGGCACCGGTCACGACTGCATCGACGCCATGGCGTTGATGACGGGCATGAAGTGGCCCGTGATCGGCATCATCCTCATCGTGGCCGCATTTGTCGGGCTGTCGATCTATGAAGTAAAGCGGCTGAAAAAGCAGCAATAACCTCCCTGAGTGCTACGGAATGCGGGGGATGAGCTTCCATCCTCCGCATTCTAATTCTGAAACAGCCATCAAACAAATTGAGGAGAAGAAAGCGATGTATTTGGTAGAAAAAGAACTCCGGACGCAGTTTGCGGCCATCGGGCAGACGGTGGATGCCATGATGGCCGCGCAGGATGCCGTGAAAGCGCAGTTTGCCGACGTCAAGGCGCTGTGTGTGCTCGGATGCGGTTCCAGTTACAGCCTCGCTAAATCCGCCGCCATGCTCTATTCGCAGCACACGGGAAACCCAGCCTGTGCGCTGCCGGCCGGCGACGTGCTTGTCAATTTTGACGCATATAAAAACATGCTGGCCGGCCACGCCGTACTGGTGCTTTCCCGGTCGGGTTCCACCAGCGAAGCCGTCCGCGCCGTGGCTCTGTGCAAAGAGGCGCTCGGCTGCAAGGTGTTTTCCATCTGCATGAAGGAGCACTCCGCGCTCGAGCAGGCATCGGACTGGAGCATTTGCCTGCCCTGGGCGTTTGACGAAGCCGTATGCCAGACGCGCACCGTCACAAACCTGTACGTCGCCTGCCTGGCGCTTGCCTGTATTCTGGCCGGCGACAAGGCGCAGCTCAGCCGGCTGGCAGAGCTGGCTCCGCTGGGGGAGACATTTCAAAAGGAACAGGAGTCCTCCCTGTCCGCGCTGGCAGGACGGAGCTGGACCAAGGCAGTCGTCCTGGCCGACAACGCCGTCGCCGGACTTGCCGAGGAGGGCGCGCTCGCATTCAAGGAGATTTGCCGCCGGGATTCCAACCACTACCATGTCCTGGACGTGCGTCACGGGCCCATGGTACAAATCGGCAGCGATACCCTGGTGATCGCCATGCTGTCCTCCGGCGACATGCCGCTCCAGCAGGCGCTCGTAAACGAGCTCGCCGCAAAGACGCCCCACCTGCTCGTGCTGCACAACGGCGGGTTTTCAGGCACGGACGGCATGACCTGTATGCAACTGCCCGATTTGGGGTCCGATGAGAGCAGCGCAGTATTCGGCATCTACTGCATTCAATTGCTCTGCTTCCTGCACGCCTTGGTACGCGGCGTCGACCCGGATCAGCCGGAGGGCCTGGACGCATGGATCAAGCTGTGACCTACAATCCTATCCAGCAGCTGCTACGCCAGCGTGCGCACGGCGCCGTCCGCGGCCTGTATTCCTGTTGCAGCGCCAATGCATTTGTGCTTCGTGCAGCGATGCGCCGCGCAAAGGCGACCGGCACAATCGCTTTGATCGAAGCCACCGCCAACCAGGTAAACCAGGACGGCGGGTACACCGGCATGACGCCGGAACAATTTCGCGCGTTTGTACTGCGCATCGCAGCGGAAGAAGGGCTCCCGCTGGATCGCGTGTTCTGTGGCGGAGACCACCTGGGGCCGCTGACCTGGCGGCATTTGCCGGAGGCAGAAGCCATGGAGAAGGCAAAGTCGCTGGTCGACCGATATGCGGCGGCAGGATTTTCGAAGATCCATATCGATACCAGCATGCGTCTTGCAGACGACGACCCGAACCAGCGCCTGCCCGATGCGGCCATCGCAAGGCGCGGGGCGCTGCTTTGCAAGGAGGCGGAGCGCGCTGCCCAGCGCTACCGCGCAGCGCATCCCGCCGCGCCAATGCCCATATATGTCATTGGCAGCGAGGTGCCGATCCCCGGCGGCGCGATGGAGAACGAAGACGCCGTCGCCGTCACCTCACCCGAGGACTGCCAGGCCACGCTCGAAGCCTTCCGCGCCGCCTTTGCCGCCGAGGGCCTATCCGATGCGTGGAACCGGGTGGTCGCGCTCGTCGTTCAGCCGGGCGTGGAATTTGCCGACGAAAGCGTGATTACCTACAACCGCCCGGCGGCAGCGGGGCTGACGGCACTGCTTCAGGCGCAGGACGCGCTCGTGTTCGAAGGGCATTCCACGGATTATCAGCCCCGGGAGCGGTTGCGCGAGATGGTACAGGACGGCATTGCGATCCTCAAAGTTGGGCCGGCCCTCACTTTCGCCCTGCGGGAAGGCCTGTTCGCCCTTTCGTGCATCGAGCGGGAGCTGGCGCTGCGGGAGTCGTTCCGTCCCACAGCTTTGCGGAAAACGCTCGAGCAGGTGATGCTGGAATCCCCGCGCTACTGGGCGCCCTATTATACCGGCAGCGAGGCGCAGCAGGCCTATGCGCGGGCGTACAGCTATTCCGATCGCGTGCGGTATTATCTGCCGGACGCCCGGGTGGACGCCGCCATCCACACCCTGCTCGGTAACCTGGACCGGACTGGCCTCCCACCGGCCCTGCTCAGCCAATATCTGCCCCGGCAGTATGCGCGCGTACAGTCGGGACTGCTTCTGCCAAAAGCCGCCGACGTGTTGATCGACCGGATCGGGGATCGCATCGACGACTACCTGTTTGCAATCCTGCCCTGATTGGAGTATCCTATGGCTAAAGTGCTGCTGTTCGATTTGGACGGAACACTGATCGATTCTGCAACGGGCGTGTTCGCCTCTTTTCGCCAGGCGCTGGCGGCCTTTCCCGATATTCACATCCCCGAACGCGACCTGTATCGGTTTTTAGGCACGGCCATACGAGAATTACTGCCAATGGACTATGGCTGCACGATGGAAACGACGCTGGCATTGGAAGCCCGCTTTATCGAGCACTATCGCGCCGTCGGCCAGTTTCAGACCGCGGGCATCCCGCCCATGCGCGCGCTCGTCCGTCGGCTCAAAGCACAGGGCGTTTCGATGGCCGTGGCCTCCTGCAAGCCGTGGGAATTTTGTTGCTCGACGCTCGCCCTCTGCAGCTATGACGGCTGCTTTTCAGCCGTCGTCGGCAGCTATCACAACGGCGTGCCGGAGATCAAGTCCGCCGTCATCCGGGAAGCACTGCGTCAGCTTGGCGCGACACCGGCAGACGCCGTCATGATCGGCGACCGGGCGGCCGACGTCCTCGGTGCGGCGGAGCTTGGCATCCCCTGCATTGGCGTGGACTTTTGCGGATATGCGGCCGAGCACGAACTGCAGGACGCCGGCGCCATCGCCATCGTATCGAGCGCGACGGAACTGGAATCGTTTCTCAACACACACCTCTGGATTGAATAAGGGGGCTTGCATATGGAACTGTACGGAAAAGCGGTATCGCGCGGGATCGTCACGGGCAGCGTACTGCGCTACGTTGCAAATTTGCCGCAGGACGAGGCGGGCGAACCCATGTTTGACAATGCAGAGGCCGCCATTGCCGCCTATCACCATGCACGGGACGCGGCCTACCAGGAGCTGGAAGCCCTGAAAGGGCGGCTCGTGGATCACCATCCGGACGAGGCCGCCATTTTGAGCGCCCATCAGGAAATTCTGATGGATTTTGCGTTGGACGACGAGATCTGCGCCATGCTGCAGTCGGGTCAGGAGGGGCCTTGTGCTGCAGCGGAGTGCTGCTACGAACAGTTTGCAGACCTATTGAGCCAATCGCCCAGCGCGCTCATGCAGGAACGGGTTTCCGACCTGCGGGACGTGAAGCAACGGCTGCTACGCGTGTTATTGGGCCAAAAGACGCAGGATCTCGGTAACCTGCCCCAACCGGTAATCGTGGTTGCGGACGACCTCTACCCTTCCGATACGGTCTCACTGGATCGGGACAAGGTGCTCGGCATCATCACGCAGGTCGGTGGCAACACCTCGCATACTGCGATCATCGCAAGAAGCTACGGCATTCCCGCCGTCCTTGGTGTGCCAAACGCCATGGCTCTGCTCCGGGACGGAGAGACCGTGGTACTGGATGCCGTCGCTGGAAAAATCCTCACCGAACCCACGCCTGACGTGTTGCAATCCTATGCCAAATTGGCGCGCGATGAGGCAGAGCGCGCGGCAAAGACCGGCGCGTTCCTGGCCTCGGTACCGGTCACGCTCGACGGCACGCGGATCACGGTCAACCTGAACATCGCCACGGTGGAGGTGGAAGAGCTGGCAGGCGCCCGTTATGCAGACGGGTGCGGCCTGTTCCGGACGGAATTCCTCTACATGCAGGGAACAGCACTGCCCACGGAAGAGGAGCAATTCCTATCTTATCAAAAGATTTTAAGCGCATTTGAACAAAAAAGCGTGACGCTCCGAACGATGGACATCAGCGGCGACAAACAGGTACCGCTACTCGACCTGCCCAAAGAGGAAAACCCGTTCCTCGGCGTGCGCGGCCTGCGGCTGTCGCTCGCACGGCCGGCGCTCTTCCGGCAGCAGCTGCGCGCCGCACTGCGCGCCTCCATACACGGGACGCTCAAGATCATGTTTCCAATGGTCGGCTCTCTGGACGACCTGCGCGCCGCGCGGAACGTCGTTTCAGAGGTCGCGGATGAACTGGACGCGTCCGGCATCGCCCACGCGCAGGACGTGCAGATCGGGATCATGGTCGAGGTGCCGTCCATCGCGTTGATTGCCGACCTTGTGGCAAAGGAAGTGGACTTTATCAGCATAGGTACAAACGACCTGACGCAGTATCTGTGTGCCGCGGACCGCATGAACCCAGAGCTGCGCGCCTATTATCAGGAATACCACCCCGCTCTTGTGCGCACCTTGAAACATCTCGCGGATACGTTCAACGCGGCGGGAAAGGGAATCAGCGTCTGCGGAGAGCTGGCGGGCGACCCGCTGGCCGTGCCACTGCTGATCGGTTTGGGCATCCATTCCCTGTCCGTCGGTTTCGCGTCCCTCGCCGGCACCAAGCAAATCGTGCGGCACCTCACCACGGAAGCCGCCCGGCAACTTGCCGAAGAGGTTTTAGCGCTATCCACCGCCGAAGACATCCGGCGCACATTACTTGCATTCTCGAAGCAATTGGAGGTTTGATCGCATGTACGAAAAAGAAATCGTGATCGTCAACGAAACCGGGTTGCATGCCCGCCCGGCGACGGAGTTTGTCCAGCTTGCGGGCACGTTTGCCTCAACCATCACGCTCCGGCACGCGGAAAACGAGCGCGCCTTCAATGCGAAATCCATTCTAATGGTATTGTCCATGGGGCTTGACAAAGGCGCCGCCGTCACGCTCTCCGCCCAGGGACCGGACGAGCGGGAAGCGGTCGAAGCGCTATCTGCGCTCGTAGCCGGGTTCAAAGACTGAGCGACAAATGAGGTTGGGGCGCCTGTCCCGCGCCAAATGCAGGGCGCCCGTGCAACGCACGGGCGCCCTGCAGATGCCGGCGTTTACCGTTTTGCCCGGTATTTATTGCATTTTGGAATAGCGAAGCACTTTTGCGACGACCACTACCGCGACCATCACTGCGATGATGGCAAAGCCTACAAGGATGGTCACCCACCACTGGAAGGCAGGTTCTTCCGTTTCGTCCGTGGCTCCCTCGTCCGTCTCAATGACCAGCTCCTCGATCTCAATGGAGAACGCAATCTCCTGTTTCTGCTCTTCCCCGGCTTCGTTCGTATACGTGATCGTATAGAGCCCGCTGGTCTGTCCGTATCCGCCGCCCACTTGCCCGGCAAACACGGAGATTTCGCCGTTGCCCGTTCCGCCGGGGGCGATGTCGCCCAGGAATGCGGCAGCTTTCGGAAACAGCCCCTCTCCCGCGACCTGGATCATCACATTTTTCAGCGTGCTTTTGCCCGTATTGTAGACGTTTGCCGGGAGTGAAAAGGATTCTCCTGCGGTCACGCTCTTTGGCACAGCGGCGAGGACATCGTCATATGCAAACGCGGCCGGTTGCGTAACGGCAACGAGAAAGGTCCGGGAAGCGGTATACACGCCGCCGTATGCATCCGTATAGTCCAGCGTGACGGTAAAAGGCTGGTTGCCCGACGTGACATCCGCCGTCGTTTTCAGTTTGAACGTTGCCTGTTCACTTTCTCCGGCTGCAATATTTTCAAGATGAATGGCGTTATTGGTTGCAACGGGGACGATGCTGCCCGCCGCGTCCCCGCCGCCGGCGGACGCGCTTCCATAGGTCAGGCGCACGCTTCTGGCCCGGAGCGAACCGATGTTCTCCACCGTGAGCGTCACCTCAAACTCCTCATTGCCGCCGACGCTCGCAGGATTGATCTCGCAGGCGCTGATGAACAGCTCCGGTTTATCTACCGTTTCCTTTGTGGGTGCAGCGTCCTGCACGGCGTTTGGATCGACAGGCTCTTTGCCGTCCGTAATGGTGACATAAATGAGGAAGGTCTGCGCCATGCGCGCGCCGGTGGCGTCCAGATAGGAGGCGTTCAGCGTAACGGGATAGACGCCGTTGATTCTCCCGCTTGCAAGAGGGATGGTCAGCATGAACACATAGGGCTCCCCGCCCCCGCTGGTCTGGGCGTAATTCCCAAACACAAACGGGCTGTCCGTCGTCTGCCCGAGGTCGGCGTTGAGCGTGACCGTCCCATCCAGCGTGTCGCCGAGGAGGGGCAGCACGATGGACACGCTCCCATCCTTTACGATAGGGATATAGCCGTTTTCGTAAGTTTTATCCATGCCGGGATACAGGGTTTCGCCGTCGATCGCCAGCTGCCTGCTGACGGCGACGGGCTCCGGCGTCTCCACATCCGGCGTGCCGGTCGGCGAAACCGTAGGAGACTCCGTATCGGACGGCGTCTGGGACGGGTTTGGCGTTTCTTCGGCAAAGGCCGTGAGCGGTATTGTGATGGCAAGTAATATCGTAAACAGCAGGATGCAGCACTTTCTTTTCATGGTCTATTCCTCCCGTATCATGGTCATATTGCCAGCGTCCATTTCGCAGACGGTATCGCACAGCTCGTCGATGTCGCCCTGGTTATGGCTGGCAAGCAATATGGTCTTCCCATCCTCCTTTAAGCTCTTAATCAGATCGCGCATTTCGCGGACACCGTGTTTGTCCAGGCCGTTCAACGGTTCATCTAAGATCAGCAAAGACGGATCCTCCATGATCGCCTGTGCGATGCCGAGTCGCTGCCGCATCCCCAGCGAATATTTCGCCACGGGCTTTTTCATCAGCGGATCGAGCCCGACGCGGCGTATGGAAGCGGCGATTTCCGCAAGCCCTATCTTTTTGTTGAGGGACGCCAGGATTTCCAGGTTTTTCACGCCTGTGATATTCGGCAGGAATCCCGGCGTTTCGATGATGATACCGAGGTCCCCCGGGAAATCCACATCCTTCCCGACCCGCTTGCCGTTCACGATGACCTTCCCCTCCGTGGGCAGCAGAAAGCCGCAAATGCACTTCATCAGCACGGTCTTGCCGCTGCCATTGTTGCCGACGATGCCGTGTATCTTGCCCGTTTCAAACTCCCGGCTCACGCTTTTGAGCACCCGGTCCTGCCCGAAATCCTTGGACACGTTTTGCACGCTGATGGCAATCCCCATGCGTCAACCCTCCGTTCCGGTAAAGTGAAAGTTATAGGTTCGTATCGCCCGCAGCGACAGCACGAACAGCAGGACGATCAGCCCCCCGAAGATGGCATAGGTCTGCCACAGCCGGGGCAGCAGGTCGTAGCCAAAGTTGTGCATATGATAGGTCGCGTGGTTCAGGGGCGAAAGCCAGCCCACCGCCACGTTCGCCTTGTACATCAGCTCGTCCGGCAGCTGAAAGATGGCCTTCATCGTTTCGGGGTTCAGCAGGAACCCATAGAGGCTGTAGCCAAACACGCCGGCGACGCCCCCCAGCTGCCCTTTCTTCAAATTGAACAGCAGCATGATAAACGCCATGACCAGCGTATACAGCAGCATGAGCAGGAAGATCGTCCCCATGCAGGCATACGGCGTGCTCATCTCAAGCGTCTTCACGAGGGCGGGAAGCGCCACCGCCTGTCCCGCGCCGGAATAGCCCAGGATCGCCGCCGTTTCGCTCCACATATTGCCCACAAAGCTCTGCGTCATGCAGACAAGGGACGTGGCGGCGAGAATAAAGACGAGGTAAATCGCCGTGGCCGCAACGATATACGCCGCCTGCCCGGCAAGCCAGGTTTTGCGGTCGATCCGCATGAGATAGAACGGCGTGCCAGAGCTGATAAAGGGCATATCCGCAAAAAGCAGCAACAGCAACAGCGAGGACAGGAGGATGGAATTTGCGTCCCCGAACGTCCATACAAAGGCCTCCACGATCTGCATCGTCGTTTCATATTCCCGCGCAAACTGCACCGCCTTGTCGGACAGCAGAAAGCACAGGATAAAGGCGAGGCAGAAGGTGACGACGATGCGGGGATTTCGATGCCAGCCGCGGAAGTTATACAGCATCACGGACAGCGCCTGTTTGAGCTTCATATCTGTTCCAGCCTCCTTTTGGCTGCGTGAAAGAACAGCAGGCCGGAGATGATGCTCAGCTCCAAGAGCAACAGCACCACGCCCGCGTTGCCCCACATCCAAAACGCCGAGGGGTTCGTCCACTCTTTGGGGTAAAGGACATAGAGCGTGTCAAAATACCGCTCATAGAGAATGATCAGCACATAGTAAAGCACGAACGGCGAAGCATACGCCATGTACCTACTGTTCGTGAGCGTAGCCAGGGTGAGGCCGACCAGCGACCAGAATGCGCCGGAACAGAAGAACAGCAGGGCTTTTCCCATCAGCTCTTCGAAATAGGGCCTGGCAACCGCGCCGGGCTCCAGCGCCGCTTCCATGGGGGAAAAGACGAGCGCGGCAACCGCATACCCCAGCAGCACGCCGAGCGACACCGCGAGCCCGCCCGAAACGAGGCTGCCGAGGATTTTCCCCAGAAGATAGCCGCTTTTTGTCGTGCGGGGCAGGTATTCCTTGACAAAGCCGCTCTTGATGTCGTCGATAAAGGAGGAGGTAAACGGCAGCGCCGCGATGATGGGCAGCGTGAGCGTCATGGCGTCGGACGTGAGGGCGTTCATAACACATGTATGGTGAAAGCCGTTTTGCAACAGCTCCTCCGAACGGAATGCCAAAAGCACATCCTGCACTGTGGAAAGGAGCAGGACGACGGTTGCCGACAAGATCCCGATATACATGCCCTTGCCGGATACGGCCTGCCGGATGGCGCCCGGGATTGCCTTTGTCATGCCCTCCTCCTTTCCTTTGCAAGATCATCTTTGTTTCTATTCTAAAACTCTTCTTTTCAAAAGTCGTTTTCAAAGTATGATCGTTTTGTTATCGCGGGGGGCGGGACAACCCGCTGCCGCAACGCCGCTTTACGTGTATGATACCTGCCGGCGCGGCAGCAAGTATTCATCAAATCGTAAGCAAATTGTAATTTCGGGCAACAGGGAAGCAGGCATGGACGGCGATGCGCGTTCATGCCTGCTGATACATGCGGCCGGAGCGGCAATCAATAGCCGTTCATCGGGTCGATCACGGTGCCGTCCACGGCGTTGACAATGAGATCGGGAACATCCGTCGGCCCCCGGAAGCTCTTCTGCAATTCACCCGTCTCTTCGTTGGTCGTTTCGTCATAAACGCTCACATAGAAGCACCAGGCCGGGACGAGAATCCCCTCGGTAAACGAGTTTTTGTCGATGATGCGCCACAGGCACAGCTTGGCCGTGACGACGTCGATTTGGAGGACGTTCATCCACTCCGTCTTGGCAAGCGGCTCGTTTTGGATCGTCATCATCCGGGTGAAGATCTCGCCGATCTCGCTGAAGGGCATGAGGTTGGCGTTTTCCGTCTCGATTTTTTCCACGTTCAGCGGGCCTACCCACTGGATGGATAAAATCCCTTCGTCATCTATGAGGATTTCAAAAAACTCGTAGGCCCATTGCCGCCCAAAGCTCTCGCCGCCCGTGGCGGAGGCGGACCAGCCGTAATAGGATTCCGCTGTCACGTCGCCCAGCTGCCGCAGCAGGCGAAACGAATAGTATTCCTCCGCGTCCACCAGCGCCTGCGCCATACTGTCCTTGTACGCCTCCTGTTCTTCCGGCAGGGTGAAGCGGATATTGCCATAGTTCTGCGCCGTCGTCATGAGCGAAACGGTGTCGATGGCCATGTCGTCGATGCCGAGCGCCGAAAGGAAATCTTCGACCACGGCGCGGGCTTCCGTCGGCGTGATCGTCAGCTTGGAGTCGACCGCTTCTCCGGTCAGGGACTGCTCCGTCACATCCTGCAGCTGTGCGCCGTCGTGTTCCGCCTTCTCTCTCTCCCGGCTGTAGAGGAAGGTCGACCCGCTCGACGGCAGATCCACCTGGATATTCCCGTCTTCATCGGTGTACGACTCCACATCAGTATTTTCATAGTCTGCGTCATTCATGACAAAGAACATCTTGGCATCGGCGTCGAAACTGCTGATGAGATGAAGCCTCATGCAGGTGCCGCTGGACGCGCCTGTTGTGTTGTTAATATCAAACGGCTGCAGCGTGCCGTCCGACGGAACCAGCTCGACGTCTTCCGGCGCGTTTTCGTATTCTTCATACAGGTATTTCAAATAATTTTCCGAAGCCGCCGCCTCCTCCGTGCCGCTCCATTTGGCCATGTCCTCCTGCACCCGCGTGATGTCGGCCTGCACCTGCGCCTTTGTCCGCACCTCCGGGTCGATATACATGGGCATGTCGCCGCAGAGATAGGAAAAGAGTTCATATACGAATTCCTGACTGAACCGCCCGGCGGTCACGCGCGCGAGGGGGACGTTTACAGTGCCGGGGAGTGAAAGCGCGACGTCCGCTGAAATTTCCATCTTGCCGCCCGCTTCGGTCACGGACGTCTGCCACCGCTCCGGCGCGCCATACCGCTCGCAAAGCGCGGCATAGGTCAGCTCACCGTCCTGCTGCGTGGTTGCGGGGGCGTCATCGGCAGCGGAGACGGCCTGCTCCACCATTCTATCGTTGTCCTTTCCGACGACCACGGCGCTCTCCGGCGACGGCTGGCAGCCAAACAGGGAAATTGTGAGCATAGCCGCTATCAGTGCGGCAAACAGTTTTTTCATGTGCTTGAAAACCTCGTTTCGATCGGATGGCTCCATGATACCGAACCGGCAGCGGGAAATCCGCACCAAACTGTAATGAAACTGTAATTATGGAAATTCCAGCGATACCTGCGTGCCGCGGCCGACTTCGCTCTGTATGCTGATCCGTGCCTCGTGGGCGTCGCCAATGGCCTTTACAACCGCGAGGCCAAGCCCGCTTCCCCCGTTCTTTTTGGAGCGGGAGGGATCCGCCATGTAAAACGGCTCAAAGAGATGCGGCAAGGCTTCCTGTGGGATGCCCCTCCCGCGATCTTCCACGCAGATGGTCTTTTGGGTGAAGGACAGGATGACCGTACGCACTTCTGAACTTTCGTCGTATGCCTTTGCCGCGTTATCGACGAGATTGACAAGCAGGTCCTGCATGAGTTCGGCATTGCACAGGAGCGTTTCGTCGCTGTGGCGCATGACCAGTGTTACGTTTCTCTGCGCGAGCAGGACGGCCGTGGTCTCCCGTGCCCGCGCAAACAATACGCCAACCGCCACCTCCTGTTTTTCCATCTCCTGCCTTTTTACAAAGAGCTTCAAGAGAGTCTGTACGAGCCGTTCCAGCCATGCGCATTGATTTTCAATGTGTTCGAGAGACTTGTCCTTCTGCCGCTCCGACAGGTTGGCGCTGCGCAGCATGCGGGCGTGGAGCAGCAGCGCGGTCAGGGGGGTCTTGAATTCGTGCGTGACGCCTCTGATAAAAAACCGCTGCCGCTCGTTGGTTTCGGTGAGGTCCGTGATCTGCCGTTCCACCGCCTCCGCCATCCGGTTAAAATCCCCGGCCAGCGCGCCCACCTCGTCCCTGGTGCAGACGTTTGCCCGCATCTGGTAGCTGCCGTCCGCAATTTGCTTTGCGGCGCCGGCCAAGGCCGAAAGCGGTTTTGTGCTGCGACGCACGGATAGGGCGATCAAAAACGCGCCGAGCAGCACGCCCGCGATACTGACCAGTGTAAACATCCAGAACGTCCGGGAAACGCTTTGATACACGGCGGAGATATCGTCCACCACATAGACGGAATAGGCGCCGTCCCTGAGCATGACCGCGCTACCCGAAATGAGCACGTTGCGCCCGCCGATTTCCGTCTCCACCTGCGTTGGCGGCTGCTGCACGGCGAGAAATTCGCTTGGGTCGATGGTGACGCCCGAATAAAGGGCTTCTCCGTCTTTCATCAGCACGGACGAGTCGTCGGCGAACTGGGAAAAGCAATAGGTTGTAAGCGTATATTTCATTGCCGCAGAATCGCTGTCCTGCAAATAGTAATCCGCCATCTCCTTAAATGAATTTGCAAGGCTTTTCTGCCGCGCGGCCGTCTGCTCACAGGTCAGAGATAACATGCTGTTCTTTGTATACAGAAGAAAAACAGACGAACAAAGCAGGACGACGGCGGTCAGCACGACAATGCAGATGAGCGACGTTTTTTGCCACAGCTTCATATCAGCGCTCCTCCAGACGGTATCCCAGCTTTGGAATGGCGCGAATGGCGTCGCCCAGGTCCAGTTTCTTCCTGAGGCTGGATATCTTCATGTCTACCGTACGGGTCTCCCCCACATAGTCGTAACCCCAAATCTCGGAGAGCAGCTGCTCTCTGGATACGGCAAGGTTTTTACGCCTTACCAGCAGGAGCAGCACTTCAAATTCCAGCGGCTGCAGGGTCACCTCCCGGCCCGCCTTTGTGACGGTTCGCGTTTCGCTGTTGATCTCAATATCCCGTATGCGGTAAACGGTGTTCAGCTTTCCCGTGCGCGCAAGCACCTTTTCCATGCGCACCATGAGCGTCAGCATCTCAAACGGCTTTACGACATAGTCCTCCGCGCCGTCCCGCAGGCCCCTGATCTCCGAGGCGGAGTCGGTTCTGGCGGTCATGTAGATGACCGGGATGTGATACCGTTCGAGATGGGAAAACAGCTCGAACCCGTCGATGCCGGGCAGCATGATGTCAAGCAGCGCCAGGTCATAGGCGTGATCGTCTGCAAGCGAGGCTGCCGCTTCGCCCCCGTCCGCGAACACGCGGTAGTCATAGCCCGCAAACTGCAAATTCAGCGCGACGGCGTCCGCTATGCCGATGTCGTCTTCCACAATGAAAATCCGGTTCTTCATGCTTCCCCCCTCCGATAGACAGGCCTTTGCTTTTTTCTATTGTACCACGGCCGCGGGCGGCGCCGAAGGCCGGAATGGCCCGGCGTTGTAATCCTTTTGTAATGTTTTGGCAGCTTTCAGGGGGCCGGCAGGCCGCGCCGCCCGTCCGGCCACAAAAAAGGGCGCGGCACCGCGCCGCGCCCCGAAAACGCCCCGCCCCGGTCAATACCCCTTGGACAGGTCGATCACGCTGCCGTCAATCGCGTTGATGGCGAGGAGGGGGTGTTTTGCGGGCTTATCGGCAGAATTGGCGTACCAGACGCCCGTGTCGTTGACTTGCTGTTCACAGCCATAGAATACCCACGCGGGGACATATACGCCGTTTCTGCCACCCGCGTTTTGCTCCCGCACGCGCACGAGCGAAAGTGCGATTTCATCGACGCTGATGTGAATGGTGGTATCGTCGCGCCCCACAAGCTCTTCCGAGCCTTCATAGCTGATCAGGATCATTTTCTCGAAGATGTCCTGCACCTCTTGAAAGGACATGACGCCGGTATCCGCCGTTATGATCTCTCCGGGTTGTGTGACAGAGTGCCAGAATATGCTTGTCAACCCGCAGTCCTCTATCGTGATCTGTATGCTCTCGTTCCCCCAGGGCAGGGCAGGACTGTCGTCGGACGGCACTGCCGCGGTATTGGCGACGGGCACGCCCGCCACCGTGCGGACATACGCAAACCGGTAGGCATACCGTTCCGCCGGGTGGGGCTGTCCGTCGGGCCCGAATCTGGTTTCATCGTCTATCACATAGGCGCAGTCCAGCGTGACGTCCGTGATACCGCCGGCGGCGAAAAAGCCGTCGCACAATGCTTTGGCATCGCTATAGGACAGTTCCAGCTTCCCCTCGGCGGCAGAAGCGTCTTTCGCGCTCACCTTTTGGGCGTTGGTCTCCGTGAAGTTGACGGGGATATAGCCGTCACCCATCCTGCTGACGCCCAGGTATGCCTGGCAGTCCGTGCCCGGCTCCACCGGCACCGTCACGGCAAACGTCATCTTGCCGTCGGTGGCTTCCACCTGGTTTACCGCCACCTCCCGATACGCCTGCTCGCCATTTGCGTCCACATAGCCGTAGGTGGTCATGCGTCGCTGCATGGTGCCGTCGCTTAAAGGGTTTTCCTGTTCCGTCTCGGGGGCAACGGCATACTGTTGTTCAAGAGCGGCAATCTCCTCTTGCAATTCCTCCTCCGTGTACAGCGTATGTTCACTGACGGTGCCCTCGGCGATATACTGCTTATAGGTGAGTATCAGGTCCTCTATCTCCGCTTTGGTCAACACCTGTTCCCCAGAAACATAGGAATAAGCGCCGCCATTGGGGAAAATATAGTTGAAAAATCCCGTAACCTGTTCCTGGGTAAAGCTGCCTTCGCTTACCTTTACCGTGGGAAGCGCGACATCGGGAATGATGACGGGCGCATCCACCTCAATCGTGAGCCTGCCATCGGCTGCCGAGGTGGAAAAGGTGTAATGTTCCTGGTTCGTCGCTTCAAGCTCGGATACTTTTGTGCCGCTTTCGTCATCCTGCGCCTTTTCCAGCATCTGTTCCATATCCTTTTGAATCACGACCGGCTGCTCGGGCGTGGCCTGACAGCCGGCAAAGAGCAGGACGCCCGCCAGCAGCGCAGCGACAATAGAAATTGCTTGTTTCATGTTGTATCTCATGGTGGTACCTCGCTTTCCTTTTGAAGAAAGCATACACGTTCCCAATGCATCAAGTATGCAACGGATCGTAAGCAAATTGTAATTTTTTCAAACTTACGGTTCCTGCCCGTCGATGGTGGTGATTTGATCTTTGGTGCCGTCCAGCACGCTCTTTGCGATTTTTGGCACGGCAAACAGCGAAAAGGCGATCAGTACAGCCAAGAGGAGATACAGCAGGTTCCATTTATTTTTCAGCTTCTTTTTCATGTTCAAATACCACCTTTACCGTAGTGCCTTTACCCACTTCGCTTTCAAACGCAAGCTGCGCCCCATGCAGGCGGGCGATCTCCTGCGCCAGCGCAAGCCCCAGCCCCATGCCGCCCTGTTTGCGGGAACGCGCTTTATCCACCATGTAGAATGGCTCCGTCAGGCGGTGCAGTTCCCCGGCAGGGATGCCGTGCCCGCTGTCCGAAACAGAGATGATATTGCCCTGTGCCAAAAGCGTAATCGCGCTTCCCCTGGGCGAGGCCTTTCCCGCGTTGTCGATGAGGTTCAGGAGCAGCCCGCAAAGGAGGTCCTTGTCCATGTTGAGCCGCCCCATGTGGTTTTCGATCTGCAGGATCAGCCCGCGCTGCCTGATCTGCGCCTTTGCCGCGTCATAGACCATGTCGAGCAGCTCGGATACCTGCTGCTCCTTGGGTGCAATATCGTCGGAGTGCTTCAATACCAAAAGCTGCATGAGCTTGTGGGAGAGCCGCTCCACCCGCGTGCAGTCCGCATTGATCTGCAAAAGCGCCGCCTCGCGCTCATCCTCGTTCATTTTCGTCATCAGCAGGGTTTCGGCGTTGCCCTTGATGGAGGTCATCGGGGTCTTCAGCTCGTGGGTCAGGGCAGACATGAACAGCGTGCGGCGCTCCGCCTCCTCCTGCAGCTCTTCCACCCGGTTTTCCACCGCCTGCGCCATCGCATTGAAGTCCATGGCAAGGGAGCCGATCTCGTCCTGTTCCACAACGGCAATGCGCTTGTCATACACGCCGGCAGCGATGAGAGAGGTGTTTTCCTTCAGCCTTTGTATGGGGTGGAGAATCGTCCGTACCAGCAGGGTAATCAGGACGGCGGTACAGAAGATCGCCAGAAAGGAAATCCACGAAAAGCGATGGGAAAGCGCCGAAAGCTCCGTATAGATGGAGGTGACATCCGTCATCCGGTAAAAGCCATACCCGGCGCCGCGGACGGATATCTGGCTGCCCACGATCAGCATGCTGGTCTCGCCAATGTCCGTGATAACATACTGTTTTTCCTGCGTTCCCAAAGGCAGATATAGAGCCGGGTCTATGGAAGTGGTGTTGTAAATGACGTCGTCCGCGGCGATTAACACGATATTCGGATCGGCAAGGGAAGACGCATAATAGCGGGCAAGGCTGCGCTTTGTCGTGGCGCTGATCGCGTCATCCGCGCTGGCCTGCATCGCCTTTTCAAAATATACGGCATTGGCGGCATGCGTGGATACGGCGCTCTGTATCGCGTAATCCAGGTTGCTTTTCCCCGCGCCGATGAGGAGCAGCAGGCTCAAAACGCTGAGCGCCGCCGTGACCATGATGACCGACACCAGGGATACCTTCAGCCACAGCTTCATGGCTGGTCCTCCAGGCGATAGCCCATTTTGGAAATCGTCCTGATGTGTTTTTCCAGCCCCAGCTTTCGCCTGAGCTGCCCGATGTGGACGTCTACCGTTCTCGTTTCGCCCATATAGTCCACGCCCCATACGCCGTGGAGCAGCCTTTCGCGGGAGAGGGCAATATTTTTATTTTTTGCGAGCATGACTAAAAGATCATACTCCATTGGTTTTAACGGGATCTCCGTTCCGTTTTTACGCACAGAGCGCTCCATCAGGTGAATCGTGAGGTCCGCCACATCGAGCACCTGCTGCATCTTTCCCGTGCGCTCCAGCACCTTTTCAATGCGCACCAGCAGCTCCAGCACCTCAAAGGGCTTGACGATATAATCCTCTGCGCCATCCCGCAACCCCTGTATTTTGGAGTCGAGGTCGGACTTGGCCGTCAGGTAGATCACCGGGATATTATGGTGCTTCAGATATCCCATCAGCGCAAAGCCGTCCATGCCGGGCAGCATGATATCCAAAAGGGCGAGGTCAAAATCCGCGTCGCGCTCTAAAAGCTCGGCCGCTTCTTTCCCGTCATAGACGGGGGTCGCCGCGTAGCCGGTGGAAATCAGGTTTTTCATGATAACGCGGGAGATCGCTTCGTCATCTTCCACGACCAATATCCTGTTTCTTGCCATAGCAAATTACACCTCTATTTATTATTTTAATATAGACCCTGTAAGCAAGTCTGCACCGGATTGTAAACGAATTGTAATTTATGATGTCCGGTGCATGCAAAAAGGGCGCAGAGGTTTCCTGCGCCCAAGAAAATCGCTGTTATAGATTTAATATCCTTTATCCAGGTCAATAATGCTGCCGTCGATGGCGTTGATTGCAAATAGCACAATGGGAGCTTCCGGCCAGCCTTTGCCGCCGCGCCCTCCCGAAATGTCAAAAGACTGTCTCCCGGCCTTATCCGTTGCAATGCTATGGCCATAAAACACCCATGCAGGAATCAGCAACCCCGTTGTACCGTCGCTGTTTGGCTCCCGAGTGCGCATCAAACACAGTTCGATGTCGTCCACATCAATCTCGATCTGCCCGCCAGGAGATCTGGTATCAAGCATGGCTGCGTATGTCACCCGAACCATTTTCTCAAAGACGTCCATTATTTCGGGAAAACTCTTTAACACGGCGTTTTCCTGTATGGCCTCTCCAACGGCAATAGGCGATAACCATTGTATGGAAGCAAAACCGTTATTATCTACGATGAAGCAGATATATTCATAATCCCAATTAATTTGGAATTCGCCGCTATTGCTTCCGCCTGCTACGGTATTTATCATAACTGGGATACCTTCGGCCATTCGTGCATAGTAGAATTGCCATGCGTAGTTTTGCGCGGGATTCTTTGGACCTTCTATGTATTTTCCGTCCTCCCATCTTCCGTCCACAAGTCCCGTCCCCTTGTCGTCTACTATAAACGCTGCATTCAGACAAAAATCACCGTTCATTCCTGCGGCACTAAAAAAACCGTCGCACAGTTTTTTCGCGTCCTCATACGAAATCGCGAGCTTCCCTTGCGCCTCTTCGGGAAGTGAGCTCCCGTCCGTGCGCAGCATTCCCTTCGTAGTATATGCCGGGGCAAAATTATTCCAATAGGATAAAGATCCCAATTTACCATTGGCTGCCTCTAAATCCTGCAAAGATGCAGAGGGTGCTGTCGCAACGCTGATGCCTTGGCTGTAATCCTCAAAAGCGGCGCTCAGCAGATAGAATCGTCCGGTTTTGCCATCGATGGGGACACCGTTTTCATCGGTAGACTGCATTTCATGCAACATCATTGTGCCGTCAGAAACGGCGGGTGCGGAAAGTGATTCCGGCGCCGTCTGATACCGTTCTTCCGCAGCAGCGATCAAAGCAAGTATCTCCTCTTCGGTTTGGTCGTTGTTCAAATAGCTCTTATCTTCCAGTTTCTGCCTAAGAGCGAGTATCTGCTTTTCAATATCAGCCTTGGTTTCACTGGTGTGCCCTTGGTCGAGAGGTTTTTCATCGGGGAAAAGATAATTGAATATCCCCGTCACCTGCTCCTGCGTAAAGACAGACATGGCAGCTTTTCGTATAGGCATACCGCCGACATCGGGTTTGTGGACTTCAGCGTCCACATGAATGCGCAGCCTTCCATCCTCCATTTCGCTGTTAAAGATGTAGTTGTCTTCCGGAATAGCCAGATCATTCAACATCTGCCCGTTCTCAAGCTTAGCAGCTTGCTCCAGCAGCCGTTCCGTGTCCTTTTTTACGACCACCACCTCCTCCGGCGTTTTCTGGCAGGCTGTGAGGGAAAGCGCCGTGATAGCGGCAAGCAAAATTAACAATATCTTTCTCATTGTTTTGCCCCTTTCTCATGATAAGGGTATTGTGGCAAAAATATCCGTCGCAATGGTTTAGAAACGGTTATCCTTTTGTTATCATTTCCGTTCTTGAAAAACCAGTCGTATCGTCGTACCCATATTTTCGGCGCTTTCTATGACAAGCTCTGCGCCGTGTGCCTCGGCGATTTTCTTCACCAGCGCCATGCCAAGGCCGCTTCCGCCGCTGCGCTTGCTGCGGGAGCGGTCAACCATATAGAACGGCTCGGTGATACGGGGAATCTCTTCTGTGGGAATGCCTTTGCCGTGGTCAATGACTTCTATGCTGTTATCGTGTGCGAAAAGGAGGATTGTCTCCCCCGGGCTGCTTGCGCGCCTGGCGTTCTCCACAAGATTGACAAGCGCGGCACGCATAAGGTCAAACTCCATGGCCAGCGTGTCCATACTGCATTTGATAAGAAGTGTAATGTTGTTTTCCTGCAACAAGTCCTCAGTTGAAGCTTTCACCGCTGCAAGCAGATCTTCTACATTTTCCTCCCGCAATTCGATTTCACCTTGCAGCATGACAAGCGTCATCAGCTTATGACTTAAGCGTTCCAGCCATTTGCCCTGGTCGTAGATACGTTCCAGCGCATTTTGGAGCACATCGGGTGTAACTTTTCTGTTTAGCAGCATTTCCGCATTCAGCAGGATGGAGGTGACGGGCGTTTTCATTTCATGGGACAGATCGTTGATAAACGTCTGCTGCCGCTCGGATTTTTCGCGCAGCTGCATGGATGTATCATGCAATGCGGCAATATTTGCCTCAATGGCGTCCGCCATGCTGTTAAAGTCGGCCGCAAGCTCGGCAAGCTCATCTCTACCCGTCAGCTCTATGCGGTTTTCATAATTGCCGTGCGCCAGCGCCGATGCACCCTCTTTTAGCTTTTGTACGGGCTTTAACGACCTTGATACGATAAGCCGCATCAGCAGTGCGGCAATGAGTATAATCATCGCACTTGTGACGATGCACTTTACGGCTAAAGAGGTAATGTTTTGCGTTAATTCGGAGATGTTTCTTACAAGACAGAGGGAATACTCCCTGGACCCGAGTCTCATTGACCTTCCCAAAATAAGATAACTTGTATCGTCTATTGTAACATGCCTATATGCAACTGCCTCATACTTGGATGTAAAAGTTTTGTTTTCAAGCAGGACTTCCGGCGCAAATCCCGTGTTATTGGAAAGATATTCTCCGTTTTCATAAAGCGTAAACTCACTCGATCCCGATACAGACCGGAAACAATATAGGACATAACTCCGATAAACGGTTTGATTTTGCTGAAAATTCTTACTGAAGGCGTTTGAAAAGGAACCGCTGAATTGCTCAAAATCCGAGTATGCGGTCGTTACAGCCTGAGAAAGCGTCATATCCCATGTAAAGCCCACGATCAGCGCGCAGCATACGCCTACGGCTACCATGACAAGCAGTACCGCAAACACAGTCATTTTTGTTTTGAGCCTCATGGCTAATCCTCCAGGCGGTACCCGATCTTTGTGACGGCGACAATACCGCTCTCCAGTCCAAGTTTCTTTCTTAACATGGCGATATGGGTATCTACTGTGCGTACTCCCAAATACTCGATGCCCCAGATTTCGTTTAACAACCGATCGCGGGAGAGCGTGCAGTTTTTGAACCTTACCAACATGACCAATAAATCAAATTCCAGCGGCTGCAGCGCCACTGCTTCACCACATTTTGTTACGATGCGTTTTTCTGTATCTATGGTAATGTCCCGGTAGCGAAGAATGGTATGGAGTTTTCCGGTCCGCTCCAGTATTTTTTCCATGCGCACGAGCAGTTCCAGCATCTCAAAAGGTTTTACGATATAGTCCTCCGCACCGTCCCTTAGCCCTTTGATTCGAGAGGAAAGGTCGGATTTTGCAGTGAGATACAGGACGGGGATATTGTATTTTTGCATATATTCCATCAGCGCAAAGCCGTCCATGCCCGGGAGCATGATATCCAGGAGGGCAAGGTCATAGGAATGGTCGTTTTTCAAATGGTTTGCTGCGCAAAGGCCATCGGTCATGATCGTATAGTCATATCCCGACATATCGAGATTTATCCCTATATTTTCCGCTATATATGTATCATCTTCTACAATCAGTATTCTGTTTTTTGACATGGATGATGCTCCTCTATCAAAGGGTATACCGTATTTTATCATATATGAGGAGCGGGAAAAGGCTGCGGATGTTATCGTTTTGTTATTATTTAATAGACAGAATATTGTTATTTCTGCATAGCCGCTATAACCCATTTCCCTGGTGCATCTCACGAAGGGCGGAATGGGCCGCAGGTGCCCAGCACGGTGGCAAAACATATTATTCCTACCCCCCTATCTTCCACGTTTTAATTGTTTTCTTAGCAGACACACGGTAATCGGCTTTTTCTAATATGCAAAAAAGTCCGTTGCTACGGGCTTTGGGGGCCGCCGATACATTGAGGCGGTTTACTTTGGCGCAGAGAACGAGATTCTCCGCGAAGGCTCCTGGCCTCCTACCTTCCAGCCTGCGCTGCTGCGGGCCATCGCTTCCCGGGGCGGAGGGCGCCGCACTACCCCATCCCCTCCTCCACCCCTTGAATCCCTTTGATCCAAAACGAGGCAGGGCGCCCGTGCAACGCACGGACGCCCTGCCTTGATAAATGCTCCTAATTGTGATGCAAATGAACCCCTTGGGGGATTCAACAGAAAGGAGAAAGGATTTTTTGCTCAGGCCGTAGAAATCAACGCAAATCTTCCAATGTGTTGTTCCGTTTCTTTGGGAAAAGCGGTATGCTTATCCTGTCAGCAAAAGCTGAACTCAATCTCGACCAAAGGAGAATGACTATGAACACGGATAAGATTTTTGCCGAATCCATCGCCAATGAATACGCCCCGAAAAACGCCTCCAAAGTAGTGGCCCTAAAAAAACTGGATCGCAAGGCCAAGAGCGTGGCAAATATTTTTTCCTATACCTTCGGGACGCTGATGGCTCTTGTACTGGGCGTGGGGATGTGCTTTTCTATGGGTGTGCTTGGCGATGGAAGCCCGGCCATGTTGGTCTTTGGCGTAATCGTCGGCGTTCTCGGGCTTTTGGGCGTAGGGATCAATTATCCCATCTACCGCAAATTGCTGGAAAACGGTAAGCACAAGTATGCCTTTGAAATTGTCCAGCTGGCAAAAGAAATCAGCGAGGAAGCCGAATAAGTGGAAGGAGGGCGGCGGGATATGAACAAATCAGAGAGCAAATATTTTCACACCGCCCTCTGCATGGATGAGGCGCTGATCTCCCTGCTGCAGGAGAAGGATCTGGAATATATCACGGTGAAGGAGATCTGTCAAAAAGCGGGTGTGAACCGCTCCACATTTTATCTTCACTATGAAACAATCGCCGATCTTGTCAACGAGGCAGTGGAAATGGTCAATCAAAGGTTTTTAGTCTATTTTGCAGAAAAAAAGGGGATTGCCGACGTAATTGACCACACCGATTTATCCAATCTGATTCTGATCAAGCAGGACTATTTACACCCGTACCTGCGGTTCGTCAGCGAACACAAAGACCTCTACCGGGTGGCGTTTCGCAACCCCATGGAAATGCAGGCCAATCTGAAATTCGACTATATCAAGAGGTACATTATGGAGCCGATTTTTCAGCGTTTTAATGTCCCGAAGGCTTACTGGAAATACTACACCGCCTACTACATCGAAGGCACAGCTGCCATTGTCCGGGAGTGGCTTGCCGCAGATTGCCGGGATTCCATAGAGATGGTCGCCAGCGTGATCGAAGAATGTATTCGCCCATTTGAGGGGGTCAAGGAAAAACGATATGAAGAAACAGATACAACCCCCGCGACTCAAACGGCTCCGAGAAAAATGGAATAAAGATTACGGGTTCAAAACCCTTGCAGGCGCCTGGTTTTCTCTTTGCCTCACCGTAATCTTCGCCACCTATCATGGGTATCTGGGGATGGGGGCATCTTCGATCTGGCACGGGAGTATTTGCGTATATTACCTGCTTCTGGTTTCCGTTCGAGGAATGGTTCTATACACAGAGCATGCGACCAGAACAAAGGACGCAGATACGCAGCGGCTGCGGAGGCAAAAGGCTTTTTCCGTCAGTTCCGCCGTAATGCTTGCGATGAACATCGCTTTGGTTGTACCGATCTCACTGATGGTTTTGATGCAAAAGCCAACCAACTTAGGACTGATTCCTGCTATCGCTATGGCGGCATATACCACCTATAAAATCACCATGGCCATTGTCAATATGCGGAGAAGCAGGGTTTATCACCCACTGATCCACGAGCTGAGAACCATCAACTTGATCGATGCCTTCGTTTCTATCCTGACTCTTCAGAACACGCTGATCATGGTCAATTCCAACGCAGGCGAAGAAAACGACATGATTACCCTATCTGCTATCTCCAGCGCTTTGATCTATCTGGTAATCATAATGATAACGATTACATTATTCCTCAAGCGAAAGACGGAATCCGCAGGCCGCTAAACCTGTGGGCTTAGCCCCGCTCTTCGGCCGTACCGGAATCTCATACCTCGCCTGCAATTTGAACGTCAGCCCCCATCCCACTGAACAGTAACGGTATCGATGACTGTGAGCCAGAGCCGCTTATCTGAACAGGCTGTTTCACAATAAAAGAAAGCACCGCAACCTTGATACCCATTGTATCAAAATTGCGGTGCTTTTTTGGCGGAGAGAAAGGGATTCGAACCCTTGATACGGTTCCCCGTATACACGATTTC
>ERZ779888.1086-NODE-1086-length-28634-cov-28.031457_pt1 | contig 28634 bp, 41 predicted proteins | sample MGYA00511245_ERZ779888 | MGnify/ENA primary metagenome ERZ779888 (study PRJEB29588, sample SAMEA2155255) | human gut metagenome | biome: human gut; feature: human-associated habitat; material: faeces | place: Denmark | collected 2008/2010 ...
TTGACGAGTTTCGGGAAGTGTTCGGAAAAAATTATTTATAAAACTATTGAAAAACACAGGACGGGGGTGTATAATAAGAGTAGAAATAAAGGAAAGGCGTAAGCCCGAAGGAGTGTAAGATGACTAAACAAGAACAAATCGAAGAAATGGCGAAAATCGTTGACGAAATGTACAATGTATATACAACGACAGCGGACGATATTGCAGAGGGGATATACAACGCAGGTTACCGAAAGATACAAGACGGAACTGTGGTGCTTTCAAGAGAAGAGTATGAAATGTTAAAAAGTTTATACGATACTCAAAAAGGTGCGATTATGACTTCAAGTATAGGTGATTTACCTTTAACGGTTGAGGGGTTAAGAAAAGCAGTTGACGAGATTACAAGACTTAATAGAGTTGAAACTGAACTGCAAGAACTCAATGCAAAATATTACAACGAAGCGAAAGATTTAAGGCGAGAACTCAAACAAACGCGCAAGGAAACGGCGAAAGAGATTTTTCAAAAAGTAGTAAACATTTGTAGAAAAGAAGAAGATTTCCAAGACGGCACAGTAAATACACAACTTGAACCTTTATATTTCGGAATAATGAATGGTTGTGCTTTTATAAGAGGTGAAGTAAAAGAACTTGCAGAACAATACGGCGTGGAGGTGGAAGAATGAACAAACAAGAACAAGTAAAAGAAATACTTGAAGTAATTAAACATTGCGGTGATTACACAAAAAGGGATTGTGCAGAATGTGATTATAGGTTGTATGGTGAGTGCAAAAATCAAAAACAATGCGAAGCTGAAGCCCTTTACAATGAGGGTTACCGCAAAGTGCCATTCGGAGCGACTGTGCTCGCACCAGAAGAACGAAATGACGAAATAAGGGAAATGCACGAGATACTCGAAGGACGGGACGAACTTATAGCAAAAGTTGGCATTCTTGGCAGGGAAAATTACGACCTCAAAGCCGAAAACAAGCAACTTAAAACCGAGTGCGCCTTGTTGGACGATGAATTACGCATTGCAAGGCAAGAAACAATCAACGTATTGAACGAGTTGAAAGCGAAGTCTTATGTGAACAACTATTGCCGTGAAGTTGTTGAAATCGAGGAAATTGACGAACTTTTGAAGGAGTATGAATGATGAAACAAATCAGAGCGTTAAGAGCGAACGGCATAACTTTGTTGGTATCGTCGGTGATAACAGCGGTATGTGTCGGGGTGTGTTGGAAGCATTTTCCGATTGCAGTACAGGCGATATATATCTGCATATCGTTGATGTTTGCGGTGTTCGGCGGAGCAATGGTCGGACGGAGCATTTGGTTGACAAAACAGGAAAAGGAGAGACGGAATGGATAATGCAATACTTTTTACCATTGTGTTCGGAGTAATTGCGTTCGTGTCCATATCAATCGCGTGGTATATCGCGAGATAAAAAAGGAGAAAGAAGAATGAAAAAACTTCTAATAGCGATTATTTTAATCGTGTGTTTGGGCGTTTTTGTCGGGTGTTCGACTTATAAAATCCGAGACGATTATCATTACGAAACGATGACGATTTATTTCAAGGACGGCGAGAACATATCTTTCAGGCGAAATGATATAAAAATAAGTCAAACCGACACTCTGCTGATTATCGACAAGAAAAACGACCGCAGTTATGTTTACAAAAAGGAAAATATCAAAAAAATAATTTATGCTTGATAAAACACAAAAACCGTGTTATAATGAAGTATAACCAATAAGAAAGGAGTTGCCTATGACTTCTAAATTAAAATTACATAGGTCGAAAAAGTAGGCGGAGCAGTCCGTCTATTTGGCGTTAAGACGAAAAAGGCAAAATGGAAATCATAAAACTCAACATTAACGAAGTAATACCGTATCCTGATAACCCGAGAAAAAATGACAACGCTGTTGATGCAGTTGCGGAAAGCATAAAACAATGCGGATATTGTTCACCGATTGTTATCGACGAAGGCAATGTTATTCTTGCGGGACACACAAGGCTTAAAGCACTTAAAAAGTTAAAATGGAAAGAAGTCGAGTGCGTAAGGAAAACGGGGTTGACCGAAGAACAAAAGAAAAAATACCGTATTCTTGACAACAAGACAAACGAACTTGCCGAATGGGACTTTGATTTGTTGGAAGAAGAAATCGCGGATTTGGATTTTGACGGGTTCGATTTTGGATTTGATTTCAATTCGGGCGAAGAAGATGCAGAAATTATAGAAGATGAAGTCCCCGAGATTGACGAGGAAAACGAACCGATAACTCAACTCGGTGATATATGGCAATTAGGTGCACACCGCCTTATGTGCGGAAATTCGCTTATACAAAGTAATATTGATAAATTGTTAAATGGGGCAAGGTGCGAACTGACTTTTACCGACCCTCCGTATCAATTAGAAACACAGGGCGGTGGTATACTGAAAAAGGCAAACAGTATGAAGCAGATTAAGCAAAACGGAGTTGATACTTTTGACCCGTCTATGCTTATTCTTCAAAGCGAAACAAATATTTATTGCCACAACAAGCCTTTAATCAAGAAATACATTGAACTTGCTGAAACAAATAATCAGCCTTATGATTTGTGTTTTTACAAGAAACTTTGTACCGTGCCTAATTACAAAGGGCATATGATGACCGACGTTGAGTATATTGCAATTATAGGAAAACAAGATCCGAATAAAGGACTTGAAAAAGAAACATATTCAAAATGTTATATCGGCAAGAAAGACCACGATAATGAGTTGAGTTATTCAAAACCTATCGAGTTATGCGCAAAATATATAAAACTATATGGAAAAAAGAATATCCTTGACCTATTCGGCGGTAGTGGATCAACGCTTATTGCTTGCGAACAGTTAGACCGCACTTGCTATATAATGGAACTTGATCCAAAATATTGCGATGTTATAATAAAGCGTTGGGAAACATTTACAGGGAAGAAGGCAGTTAAAATAAATTAAAGGAGTAAAAAAATGCCGTGCAAAGCGACAAACCCGCAAAACCTTATTCCGCAAAATGAAAGACCTATTGAAGAAAGGCGAAGAATAGCGGCAATGGGTGGAAAAGCAAGGGGCGAGCAAAAGAAAAGACAAAAGACTTTTAGAGAAGCACTTGAAACGCTTTTATCGAAAGAAGTAGTCGATAAGAACGGGGATAAGTATGACCTTTTGACGGCAATAAGTGCCAAACAAGTAGAAAAGGCAAACAAGGGCGATACAAAGGCTTTTGAAGTTATCCGTGATACGATAGGACAGAAACCCGTTGAAAGAGTAGAAATCACAGAGTGGGACACAAAGATTGCGGGCGAAATAGAAGCGTATGTTGACGGACGAAAAGCGTAAATATCTTGACCTTTTAATCGACGAGCCGTATAAGGTTGCTAATTGGTTAGGATTTACGGGAATAAATAAAGAACTCCACAACAAGTGGATACAGGAACTTGTGTTCGGCAAGAACGACTGGACTTTACAAGCGCATCGCGGAAGTTATAAAACAACTTGTGTATCGGTAGCATTTGCGCTGTATATGATTTTGTTTCCGACAAAGAACATAATCTTTATCAGAAAGACCGATGACGACGTTACGGAGATTATAGAGCAAACGAGAAAGATTTTATCGAGCGACACGATAAAGTTTTTAAGTTATAAATTATGGGGCAAGCCTGTTGAGATTAAGAAGTCCAACAGCAACGAGATAACGACCAACCTTTCGGACACGACAAGGGGCGCGGTGCAGTTATTGGGTTTAGGCATTAAAGGGAGTTTGACAGGCAAACACGCTTACTGGGTGCATACGGACGATATAGTCAACATAAAAGACCGTGTGAGCCGAGCCGAGCGAGAATATACAAAGTCCATTTATATGGAGTTGCAGAACATTAAAATGGTTGGCGGGCGGATAACGAATACAGGGACGCCGTGGCACAAAGACGATTGTTTTTCTTTAATGCCCGCCGCCGAGAAGTACGATTGTTATCGAACGGGGCTATTGACAAACGACGAGTTGGACGCTTTAAGAAAAAGTATGACGGCGAGTTTGTTTGCGGCGAACTATGAATTGAAGCACATAGCGAGCGAGAATGCGTTGTTTGGGAACATTAAGTTTTTCGACGACGACAAGATACTTGAAAACGGAAGAGCGCACATAGACGCGTCGTATGGCGGCGAAGACGGAAGCGTTTTGACGATATGCCGAAAGGTGGACGGGAAGTATTATGTTTTAGGGAAAAGAAGAACTGGACACATAGACACGCATTTGAATGAATTTATGGCGATAGTCAAGTATTATCGGGCTGGCGTTATTAGAGTTGAAGATAACGGTGACAAAGGGTATTTGGCGAAAGAAATAATCCGCAAGGGCGGCGGTGCAATGGTTTATCACGAAACGATGAACAAGTATCTGAAAATATCGAGTTACTTAAAAGGCGAATGGGAAAACGTTTACTTTTCAAGAAACACGGATGCGGAGTATTTGGATGAGATACTTGATTATTCAGAAGACGCAGTACACGACGATAGCCCAGATAGTTGCGCGAGCATAATACGAGATTATAAAAACACAGGAATAAAAGGGTTCTAATTATGGCAAGTTATCAGATTGATTTTAATAACGGCGAGAATATGGACGGTGCGAGAACGTACGGTCTTATTATGCAATATACAGGAACTTCGGTATATAATCAGGCACAAATCGGTTGGGATTATTATATGGGCAATAACACGTCCATAAGGGAAGTCCGCAGAATGTATTGGAAAGACCGCCGTAACGAAGAAACGGGCGCAATCACGGGTGGAGAGTTTGTGGAAAATCCGTATGTGTCGAACAACAAGATAGGGTTTTCATTTTTCACCGATATGGTAACGCAAAAGGTTGATACGCTTTTTAAGGAAACGCCGACGGTGAACGGAATAGACCTTGACGGAAAATTCTTAAAGCGTTTCGGTTATGTAATTAGAGGCGGCGCGGAAAGGTGTTCGGCGCAGGGCATAAGTTATATTTATTGCGACGGCGATAATTTGTCGGTGTTTTCGGCTGATAGGGCAATTCCTTTTTATGACGACGAAACGGGGAAATTAAAAGCGTTTATTCGTTGGTGGAACATACAGGGAATGATGATGAACGATTTACCGAGTATGTATTGGGAAGTCTATACAGAAGACGGAGTAACGACTTATTGCAATCGTCCGAGCGTGCGAATGGTTAAGCCTTTGACGGCTTATAAGTATAAGGTCAAAGCAAGTGCGTTGTCGGAAGAAATCGAAAACGAAAAATCGAAATTGCCTATTGTTGAGTTTTGGAACAATGAATACAGATTGAGCGACTTAACTCCGAACATAAGGGCGAAGATAGACATTATAGACCTTGTGCAATCGGGGTTTGCTAATAACATACAAGACTTTTCGGATGCGTATTGGGTTATCAAAGACACGACGGGAATGGGCGAGACCTATTATCAAGACTTTATGGCGAACATAAACCGTACGAGAAAGATAATCGGCGAGGGTGCGGAAATGAAGCAATTTCAAATTCCTACCGAAGCAAGAACAAAGTTCGTTGAGATTATTAAAGACGATTTGATACGCGACGGCGGTGTTGTGGACACAAAGGCACTGACGAACGGAAACCTTACAGCAACGGCGATTAAAGCGGCGAGGGCAAACCTTGAAACGAGAGTATCAAAGTTTGAGTGGGAAGCGTACAAGACCGCAACGGAAACGATACAGATGTATTTAGAAAAAACAGGACGGGCGGCGGACTTTGACATTACTTTCAACTCTTACCATTTGGACAACGTAACGGAAACGGTGCAAAATGCGACGATGTTAAGGGGAACGATAAGCGAGAAATCTTATCTTAAAATGCTGCAAGGCGTGGGCATTATCGACAACGTTGACGACGAGATTGAAGCAATGCAAGAAGAAAAAGACGTTCGTTTCGGTGTTGGAAATAACGGTATTGAAGAATGACGGAAAGACAAATACACGAACATAGCGACGATGTTTTGAACGACACGACCAAAATGCTTAACAAGCAATACAACGCGGCTTATAAAGAAGCGAGGGACTTTTTAGCGATTGAACTTGCGAAAGTTGAGTTGTCGGGAACGGCGCAAGAACGGTTTGGCGAGTTGTCGAAATATGATAGGCTGGATAAGATTTGTGAGAAACTTGCGGACATTTTCGTGAACGCAAACAAAGCAAGTAAAAAGGAAGTCAACAATCTTGCCGTGTCGGTGTATAAGATAAATTACGATTGGCAAGCCGAACAACTGGGCTTAAAAGGCACAAACAGAACGGACAGCAAAGAAGCATACGAAGAAGTCGATATTTTCGATACAATCGCATTTGCGGCGTTGACGGACAAGAAGTCAATTGAACGTGAAATCAAGTCAAAGATAGTACAAGCGTTGATGAGTAAAGCGGGCGTTCGTCCTATAATTACAGCAATTAAAAACGTTGCCGAAAGTAATTTGTCGGACAATGTGCGAATAGCGACCACGGCGACCACTCAAACGGAAAACAAAGGGCGTGCGGACGTTGTAGAAGTTGCGAAGAAACAAGGACGGAAATTCCGCAAAGTATGGCGTGCAGTCGGGGACAATCGGACAAGGCAGGCACATAGAGCGGCAAGCGGACAAGTGCAGGACTTTGATAAACCGTTCATTGTCGGGGGCGAAAAAATGATGTATCCTGCTGATATAAGTTTGGGAGCAAGCGCAAAGAATACGATAAACTGTCGTTGCAGAATGGCAGTTATAGAGTATAAATGACGGGCATACGTCGTAAAAAATAGCAAATAAAAATAAATTACGAGAAGCAACCTCGTTAAAAGCGTAAAGGAGTTTTTATGAAAAGAGCAGAAATCGAAAAGTTATTCGACGGCAAGTTGGCAGAAAATGTTGAAATCAAAGACATTGTGGACGCGATTATGAAAATGAACGGCGATGACGTCAACGCCGCAAAAGACAGCGCAAAGGTAGTAAGCGAAGAGAGTTTGGAGAAACTCAAAAAGGAAGCCGCAGACGAGGCGATAAAGCCGTATTTACAGGGCGGCGAAAAGTATATTGACGCAGAAAACTACCAAAAACTGTTAGACGAAAATAAAGCGTTTAAGGAAAAGGAAATCAACATTGCGAGAGAAGCGGCAATCGGCAAAATGCTGTCGGACGCTAAATTCGATAGCAAGGTAACGGAGTTGTTGAAGAAAGTAGTCAACGATTTTGATCCGAAATGGACGGAGAATAACGAACTCGAAAACGCGCAAGACATCATCAATCAAATGCAAAGTAAATATCCCGACTTTGTTGTGAAAGAAACACAAGGCGGTTTTAAGCCTGCTACGCCCGTCAAAACCACGGGGAGCGAAGAGAGCGATGCCTTTATTTCAGGTTTTTTGGGAAAATAAAAAAGTAATAAAAAAGGAGACTTATTATGGCAATCAATTATGCTGAAAAGTATTCGCCTATTGTGGCGGAAGCATTCAAACTTCAATCTAAAACTGCGGACTTCGTAAACGGTAAATACGACTTTATCGGTGTCAAAACCGTTGCAGTGTATCAAGGACAGACCGTTGCGCTCGGCGATTATACTATCGCTGGTAGCGACCGTTTCGGCGCACTTTCCGAACTCGAACTTCCGAAACAGGAAATGACTTTGTCGCAGGACAAAGCATTTACGTTCGTTATCGACCGTATGAATTACGAGGGAACGAACTTTGCAAACGAAGTCGGCGCAAGACTTAAAGACGAAATCGACCAAGTCATCATCCCCGAACTCGACAGTTATCGTATCAAAGCAATGGCGGGCGCAACGGGTGTTTCGGCAGGTACTGCGACGGCGCCTACGAAAGAAAACGCTTACTCGCTGTTCCTTGACGCATCGGCGACTTTGGACGAAAACAAAGTGCCGTCGGTTGGTAGGGTTGCGTTCGTAACACCTGCTTACTTGAAACTTCTCAAACAAGACAGCGCATTCGTACTCCAAAGCGACAGAACGCAGGAAATGCTCGTTAAAGGCATTATGGGCGAAGTGGACGGTGTTCAGGTGCGTATGCTTCCCGCGTCGTACTTCCCTGCTGACACTTACCTTGTAATGTGCCACAAAGACGCTGTTGTTGCGCCTGTCAAACTCACGACTTACAGAGTGTTGACCGACGTTCAGGGCATTGACGGCGCGGTTGCAGAGGGACGTATCGTTCACGACTGTTTCGTTTTGTCGAACCGTGCAAAAGCGATTTACGTTCAGAAATCGAAATAATAAAAAGGCGGCGTAAAAACCGCCTTATATGCAAGTAAGAGATAAACGAGGTGCAACTCCCCGAACTTGCGAAACGAGGTAATTATGACATATCAAGACTTTTTAGACCGTTATCAAAGCGAATTTGGCGAGAACCTTGCCACGTTGTTGGAAACTTTCCCGCAATATCAAATAAGCGGACAAGGTGCTTATAATCGTATTCATCGTCAAATTGAAGACTACATTATAAGCAAGAACAGTGCTTATGATTTTGACACTTGTAAAGATTATCAAAAACAAGCCGTGTTGGATGCGGAAATTTATCAAGCGTTTTATGTATTCCATAGCGTGGATTTTTCGACTTTAAGCGGCTATGACACGGCAACGGGCGCGTTGGTTGATAAAAAGACCATAATGAAAAGGGAATTGTGCGAACAGTCGATTAAGATTTTGAAAAACGCACGATTGCTTTATAGAATTTACGGGGTGCCGCAATGATTATAGCAAAATGGCGAAAAGGGACTTATAACAAAGACAAAACGGGAACGGAAGTTGCCGATAAGTCTATTCGGGTGATTGAAACGGGCGCAACTCGTTTTGACGCGAACCCGACGGACGGAGTAACGTCGCACGACTGGACGTTGGTTTTGGAAAGCGACACGCCGAGCGCAAGAGAAATACAAGCGGGCGATATGGTTATCTATAATAAACATAGGTACACGGTGCAGAACACGGCAACGAAACGGACGAGAACGGCGTACAACGGCTTTTTAACGGTGCTTTATCTAAAATGAACAATCGAGATATTATGGCGTACAACGTGCTTGTAATGGCGTTAAAATCGGTGTGTCCGTATAGAACGGGAAACCTTGAACGAAACGGCATACGAGTTAAAATAAGTAACGGCAGTATGTGCGTCGAAATCGGACACGACACAAGCAAGGTTTTGGGCGAATATGCGGTTTACACAAACGAGCCGTGGATAAGCCCGAAATGGGGCGGGAAACAAAATCCAAATCAAGGTTGGATAGAGCGAGGCATAGAAAAGGCTTTGCCGCTTATAAGGCAAGTGTATTCGGGAATGACGATAGACGATTTTAATGACCTTATGGACGATTTACAGAAACAAACGGCAACGAGGCAAGCGGAGATAAGGAGAAAGCGGAAGAATGTTTGAAAATTTATTTTTACAGTTTTTACAAAAAGAGTTTGCCGACAGTTTATCGAGCAAAATCAATATATCTACTGATTTAAGCGTTGTTTACGAACAGGAAGTAGATGCGGCGCAAGACTTATATTTCGAGCCGTTCAAGAAAAACCCGAAAGCGGTTGTTATCATCTTATCCGTAACGAACGCAACGCCGACGAACATTCCGAAAGTGTCGTTCACGACAGAGCAGTTGTCGATTAAAATACTTTGCGACGAGAACCGCAAGGCTGACATCTATAAAGCGATTGACGACTTTACAGATAAGTACAACGCCGAATATGCGGTGCTTGCGGGCGACGAAAAGTCTTACAATATGCAGTTGAATATCAACAAGCCGTTTGTGGCGGGAATGTACGATATTCCGACGGAAAGCATAGACGACGACGGATATTCCGAAACATACGGGTATTTGACCATACAATGGTTTATAACGGCGATTTACAGCGACAATGTTAAACTCGGAACGGACACGCTGAAACTGAAAGTTGACACGACCGAATACGAAATAAAAGGACTGTTCAGATATAACTTTTCGGAAAACCCGAACTCCGTTGTTTTTCAACAGGAAGGTCATATCAGGGCAACGAGAGAAAACGCTGTTTTGACTACGACTTACATTTTGAATATTCAAGCAACAGAAAATGACACTTTGGCGGAGTTGTTAGATAGGTCTTTTAACGGCAAAGCGGGTAGTATTTACAACAAAACGCTGTCTTTGATTATAGACGGCGAAACGGTCGAAATGACCGACTATACGCTTGAAAAAGCGTACGAAAACGGCGTTAAGTCGTACACTTTGACTTTGATAAGATGAGTAAAGATTATCACATTTACATCGACCATAATATCGAAACTTCTGACGAGCAAACGGGCGGTCAAATTGCGGGTAGCACATCGCCCGAAAAAACCGCGAAGAAACAACAAGAAGAAGCGAAGTCGGGAAGTAGCGCGGCGAAACTTGTCGGCGTGTATATCGGCAAACAAGCGTTTCAATGGGCAACTTCTAATTACGGCAATCTAACAGGCGATTATGTCGGGCAAGCGTGGATAAATGAGAGCATAGAACTTACGGGGCTTATCGGCGGTATTCTTGTCAAGCCGTTAACGGGCGGAATTATAGCGGGCGTTGTCATCGCGAAAAAAGCGGTTGATAACTATATCGAGCGAACGAAAGCAAATCAAGAAGCGCAGGTGTTGCGCGAAAGAGTAGGCGGTATTTTAAGCAGCGGGGGCAGGAGATGAAACTCAAACTCTGGACACATCAAATATTAAAGACTTTTGAACCGCTGGCTGGCGGAACTATGACGTGGATAGCCGATGACACTTTGGACAGTGCGACGGTTAGAATTGTTACGGACACAAGCGAACCGTATGAAAACACGGCGATTGCGACGCTTGTTTTTGAGAAAGGCGACGGAACGGAAATTGATAGCGTTAAAATGCTTGTCGGTGCGGATACGGTTGAGCCTTACGCAAAGGCGGCGGGCAAGTTTGTTCATACGTTGTCTTTGGTTGAATTGACGAAAATACTTGAAAAGTTTACAAATTTACATTATGTATCAACGGCGAGAACGACGTTAGCAACGCAAGTTAGTACGGCGATTGAAAACTTGGACACGCTTATTTACGGCAAATATATTGACCATGACGTTACGGGCGAACCGAATTACTTTTTCAAACTGGTTGCGGACGACAATTTAGTTGCGATGCTTGCAAATCAGCAATCGGAAGATTATGTAAACGAAAACGCAACGGCAAGGGAAATCTTCGATGACCTTTTTTCAACGATAAACGCAAGAGTAGTCGTTACGGACATTACGAATGATTATATCATCAAAGTTGGCGCAATCGAACTTAACAAGACGACCGACAAAACGGAAGTTGCAAATAAACTTGGAACTTTTTGGCAAAACAACATAGATAACTTTTGCGGGAAAATCGTATCGAAAGTGAACAACGCAACGCCGCAGTCTTTGGTTTACACAATAGACAGTTTTAAGTCCACACTGAATACGGCGACAACGAACGATAAAGTTATATCAACACCGTTTGCGGTTGAGTATTTTAAGTCCTTTGCGCTTGCATACAAAGACGAAATGTTGCTTGAAGTTACTTATACGCAAGGCGGCGAGGAAAAGAATAAACAAATAACAATCAACTATCCGATTGATTTAATTGACAGTAAAGATTTTAACGGGAACTCGGAAGATTTACTCGTTGACAAAGAATTTTGGGACACTTTGCCCGCGAACACTCCGACAATGACGAACTACGTCAAAGACAACACGCTGTATTATGAGCAAGGCGCGGACACGGTAGACGTTTCAAGGACGTTCAAAGATATCGTGTTCACGACTAATGTTTTTGATACGACGGCTGAAAAAGCGATATTCAGGTATATCGACCGAAACAGAGTAAGTCTTTTAGGCGGGGCGGATTGTCAAATCACAGGGTTTACAACCGTAATAGCGAGTTCACATCCGTTCGCGGTTGACAAGTGGATTTTTTTCGCGTCATACGCTCCGTTTTTGGACGGGGTGGTGTTGGAAGCGACCAAAAGCACAAAGCAAGTTGATTATAATGTTTCGTTGTTGTCAATAAACGACGGGCAGTCTGACAACGTTATTGATTTAACACGATACGGGCGCAATTTGGTAGGCAAGGCGCAAAGAATAGGAAACGACGAACTTTCTATCGACACGAATGTTTACGGGTTTGAGAACGTTTTTGAGCCTTTGGATAAAGTGGACGATTATGTTGTTTACAAAACGGAAATGCAAATAATGAGTAAAGCAAATCCGACCGCCGCCGAAGATAAGAACTGGTATAAGGTACGGTATTCGTTGACAAAAGGCTTTAACAATCTTGCGGAAAAAATCGGGCTTGCGCGCGAAAAGAGAATATATCAAATACCGCTTACGGGCTATCGTTCGACATTGCCGATAAGACAGCGCATAGCGTTCAATAATAGAAATTTTATATATTTGTCGAACACAACGGAAGTTACCGACAGAAACTTTTTAAGCGCATATTTAATTCAAAGACTTGTAAACACAAAACCGTCGGGAATGACGGAGTTAATGCTTATGAAAGTAACGGCGTCGGGAAAGACGTTTGTGTTGCCGATTGTTGGGTTTGGTGCGGGAAACACGATAAACTTTATCGCAAGGTTTTACGACAATTACAGCGCGGGGCTATCGTTCGTCGCAAAAAGAAATGTTTTCAAGTGGGTAGGCGGCAACAAGGCTTGCCAAAATCCGTATGTTAACAGCAACGGTGTGTGTTTAGGGTTTTTCGATATTGCGGTTGGGAACACGGCAGGGTTTAATTTTGAAAGCATTAAAGAACGCCCTGTTTTGGGAAGCAGTGATACATTTATCGGAATAAGCAACGATAATTTGTCTTACACGAAAGACCGTGCAGAAAGTATCACATTGCAGAAAATTTATAGTTTTGTGCAAGACACGAAAAAATTTACAAGTATAGGCAAATTGAGAATTGGCGACGCGTTGATTAAAGATAACTATGCTTTTGAATTTGGAATACGTCCGAAACTGAAACTGTACAAAGATTGCGCGGCGAAATACTTTGACGGAAATATACAAGTGTTTAATGCGAGCGACGGAACGCTTGTGGGCGAAACGCAGGACTTTTTAGAAGTCAAATACTGGGCAGAAAAAACGGCGTTTTTAGTTGTAAAAAACGACAATACGGAGTATAATAATTGTATAATCGCAGACGATAACGGAAACATTTATTTGGCGGTCGAGAAATTAAGCAGAACAAGCAGCACAGTCTTGCCGCAATATAATTGTGTAGTACTGTATGACGAATAATAAAACAAGGAGCAAAAAAGCGTATGAAAGTTTACTTGAACAAAGAATACAAATGCGTTAAAGTGGAAGATAATACTTTCGTTGCGAATGATAGTAGCAATTACATAAGATATTATTTTGTAACGAACGCAAACGGCGATGTTATCGACAAAATGGACGACAATTCCGTCATCTATCGCAACACCGAGCCGAGTTATGTTACGGTGGCGTTTAGGCGTGCAGACGGCGACGTTATCCAGCACCTTATGGCAAGTCCGAAAACCGATGCGACGGGAAAAAGTTTCTTTGAGTACGAAATCACGAACACGGACGGCGTTTTGTACAAAAAAGGTGCGTTGGAAATTTCCGCACAATTTATCGAAGCGACTTTATCGGAAGCGGGCGGTGTGAAAAAGGTTATCAGCCAAAAGGTCAAAGCGATTGCTATAAACACGGCTCACGTTTTGGACAATATCGGCGAAGAAGCGGAAGAATACTATTCGCAATACGAGCAAGCAAACAACGACGCTCACGCCGTTTTGCAAGCGCAAATAACGACGAACTTTAATAATATCGGCACTTTGCAAGAACTTACGACCGACGCAAAGGACGACCTTGTTAAGGCGATAAACGAAGTTGATGCACACGCCGATGCGAACAAGTCAGAGATAGGTAACCTTTCCACGCTTACCACTGACGAAAAGACCACTATCGTGGGTGCAATCAACGAAGTGGACGAACACGCCAACACCGCACAGCAAACGGCTGACAACGCCACTGTTTTGGCGAACACGGGCATCTCCAAAGCTGAACAAGCGCAAGCAACGGCTAACAATGCAGTCGCTACGGCAAACGAAGCAAAGACCACTGCGCAGACCGCCGAGAATAACGCGAATAATGCAGTAGATACTGCAAACGCCGCAAATACGACCGCAGACGAAGCAAAGGCAATCGCGCAAGGAAGTCAGCGGGCAATAGGTTTTGCGACCTTACAAGCGGCAATAACGGCGTTAAATGGGTATAGTAACACGCAACTCAAAGTGGGCGATAATGTCTATATTGTGGAAACGGGAGTGCCTGATTTATGGGTGGCGGCGGTTGAGCAAAACAGTGTGGCTTACAACTACACGACGAACGACGCGTTCAACGATGACCTTGTGGAAAATACCCTTGTACAAGTCGGGTATTACAAGTTTGCGTATCTCGAAAGCGACGGAAAACCCTGTACGGTTGCGTGGCAGAATATGACTGTTGCGGCGAGCGATTGGGTTGCGAGTACGGAGTTTGAAGATTTTGCGTATGAAGCGAAGATTATTCTTTCGGACTTTGTAAACTTTTCGTCTATTCCGCAAGTGGTGTTCGGACTGACCGAAGCGACGAGTGGCAATTATGCGCCGATATGTAAAGCGGGCGACAAAGGGGTTTACATTTACAGCAAAGTCAATACTGCTATCACGCTCCCGACAGTCGTTACTTTTGCGCCGAATGTACACGGGGCGAGTATGCAAGGCGGCGGCTACACGAACAAAGGCAAATGGGTTGCAAGCACGACCTATGAAATCGACGACCTTGTTTACACCGACAACGGACAGTATGTGTGTATCGAGGGTATCACTTCGACGACTTCTCCTGAACAAGACGCTACGCATTGGCAAGCGACTTTTGTTGCGACGGGAAAGACGAAAAATACGCTTACAATCAGCGGACAAGACAACGGAACGGGAGTACAAAAGACTTTTGATGGCTCTACGGCGGTGGAAATAGCGTTCGACGAAACTACGATGACCGCGAAAGAGGTCGATGGTGTTTTGAAAGTTGGAGCGAAAGGAACTATCCCCGAAGCGTTACCGCAGGAAGCGAGTGCTGTCAAGAGCGGAAGTTTACCGACGAGTGGATGGAGTACGCTCGACGAAGGGTGGAAACAAAATACTTTGCCCGCAGGGAGTAAATGGACAAGCGTAACCTACGGCGACGGTAAATATGTCGCAGTTGCGGAGAGTAGTTCTGCTGGCGCATACTCAACAGATGGTATTACTTGGACGACAATGAGTATGCCTGCGAGTAAAAGTTGGTACGATGTAACTTATGGTGACGGAAAATTTGTTGCAGTGGCGTTTATCAGCGGAGCATATTCAACGGACGGTATCACTTGGACGGAAACGACTTTGCCTGGAACTATGGAATGGCAAAGTGTAACTTACGGCGGCGGTAAATTTGTAGCAGTAACAAGCAGTAGTCAGAACAGTGCTTATTCAACCGACGGCATAAATTGGACGACAATGAGTATGCCTAGAAGAAATTGGCGAAGTGTAACTTATGGCGATGGTAAGTTCGTGGCGGTAGCAGATGGTAGTTCATACAGCGCATACTCTACTGATGGTATAAACTGGACGGAAAAGAGTATGCCCGCAAGTCGTGCTTGGAGAAGTGTAACTTACGGTAATGGTAAGTTCGTCGCTGTCGCAAACGGAACAAATTTCGGTGCTTATTCAACGGATGGCATAGGTTGGACTGGAATGACGTTGCCTGCAAGCCGCAGTTGGAAAAGTATAACCTATGGCAATGGCAAATTTGTTGCGGTTGCAATTGATAGCAATAAAGGTGCATACTCTACTGATGGTATAAACTGGACGGAGTTTACATTGCCTGCAAGTAGTAGTTGGCGAAGCGTAACTTACGGGGACGGAAAGTTTGTAGCAGTTGCAGCTAATACTGCAAACGGTGTGTATCAAAACACGAGTAGCAAATCTACCTACTCCATCACCGACACTTCCATAACCGCCAACAGCGATATCCTTATGGAACTCACAGACGACGGTGGTGTAAAGTCCTATTCAATGGAAGCAGGCAAGATAACTGTTATCCGCGACACCGTACCGACCGCGGCTATCCCTTACACCTACAAGGTCAAGCAGACGAACGCAAGCGGGCAGTTTACTTTGGTAAACCACTTTGTGCCTACAAGGACAAGTCAACTTGAAAACGACAGCGGGTTTATAACAGCAAGTGACATACCGACTATCCCTACAAGGACTGGCGAACTCACGAACGACAGTGGTTTTATAACAGCGAGTGACATACCGACTATCCCTACCAAAACAAGTCAACTCGAAAATGACAGCAACTTTGCGAAAACGAATACTCCGAATAGTTGGGGAAGCACACAAACGTTTACTGCTTATGACGGCATAAAAACAAATCGTATATGTAACGCAGCTGGTACAAGTTTGGTTGATGGGACTGGCACTACAAATAAATTCGGGAATGGTAATATGCCAACCATTATTAAAACGAGTGGAGCAAGACCGAAAGCCGAAGTGCCTTACGCAGATGGTACTGTGACGAGAGAGATTGCGTTGCTGGAAGATATACCGTCTATGGTTATAGATTGGGTTGGTCCATCAGCAACAGAGCAAGTTATTACTGGAACCGGAATGCGTCAAATTTTTGCAGAATTTACAGATACAGTTGGCGACGTTAGCACGCTTTACAAATTCTATGGCGAGATTTATGTCGATGGACAAAACGAAGTTAACGGAACAAGCAGCACGGTTTATTCTACGAATACCGATGGAACAGAACTTCACGTTATTACAGTAACGCCTACAATACGCCGCAATACAGATAATCAATTTGTGCTTCGAGCAGAATGCTGTAGGTATACAATCGGAGCATCACCGATGTCAATAAATAAAAGCTATTTGAGTTTTGTTTTCCGCAAGAGACTTTATTAAAATAAACTAAAAGGAGATAAACATATGTACGGAATAAGTAACAGTCAACAACAAGGCGGGGGCGGTGTATCGTCCGAACTCGTTACCACATTAAAAGGGACGGAGATAATAAAGACTTTCGACAACCTTGACGGATGCGAACTGACGAAAGGCGTTATCGCTGACGGGTATATCTATTGCTGATATACAAAATACACAAATTAAAGGAGATACAAAATGACAACTTTAAGTAGTTTACCGATTGGGGCAAAAATAAAAGTACCACATTCCGTTATGGGTAATGTCATATTTTTGAAAGCCGACCAAAATCATGCGGGTTATCCCGAAAACTCGACAACGCTCATCACGGACGAACTCATTTTATTGCGGGCATTTGACGCAAAAGAGCCGAACAATACGGACAGTGGTAGACGAGATTACGGCAACAACCGCTATTCCGTATCGAACATAGACCAGTGGTTGAATTCTACGGCTTCTGCAGGACAATGGTATTCACCTCAACACGATACAGACCAGTCACCGAACGGCATAAGCGTTGTATCACAAAACCCGTATGACACGGATGCAGGCTTTTTGAACGGCTTTGACGCACGGTTTATTGAGGCAATTCAAGACACCACAATAAAAGTCGCACTCAACACAGTGACCGACGGTGGCGAGGCAGAAACTCTTGTTCGCAAAGTATTTTTACCATCAAAAGCAGAACTCTTTAATCAAGCCGAAAACTCGATTATGGAAGGCTCGCTGTTACAATATTTTCAGGCAAACACTAACGCTATTAGAATAGCGAAAATATCCACCTACGCTGCAGAAGACAATAACAATAAAGGCTCGAAAAGTGTTACAGCGGGTACGGCTACGTACTATTGGATGAGAACGCCAGACTCGTCGCGCTCGGGCCGTGTTCGCTATGTCGGTTCGAGCGGTTCGCTGGGCTACTACGTTGCGTACAACGGTGACGTCGGGATTCGTCCGCTTTGTAATCTGAACTCTGAAACTCCCGTGTCAGACCAACCCGATAGCGACGGTTATTACTCATTGCTCTTGGATACACCTGTTTCAGAGAGCGAAATAGAACTTACCTACAATGTCAAAGAAACCGCAACAATGCCCACTGCTGTCAATGTCGAATTAGACCTTGTAAAGACCTTTGGTTGCTCTATAACGGTTGAAATTTGCAACAACGGCAACGATACCATCCCGGTGTGGGAAGACATTTCTACAGTCGTTAAGTCTGGTGTAAACCATATCTTCGCAAACAAGACAAAGACAGCGGACAAATGGAAAGTGGTTATTAAAATTCATATCGTGCGAAATGGCACGGTTGGCGATATAAAACTCTACGGAGTAAAGACTACATTCAAGGAAGAACTGTAAAGGAGTGACCTATGGAACTGAACATTAAACTTATCGGAAACATCGGACGGCTTAATAAGCGAGAGCCGTTCATCATTGCGGACAATGAAAAACTTGTCCTTAACTTCTCTTGTGCAACACCGTTGACGGACTATTATATCGAACTGCGAAACGGCGACAAATCGGCAAAATACAGGCTTAATGCCGTGTCCACTTATGAAGTGCCGAGCGAACTCTTGCAAGCGGGTACTTTGGAAGTTACGGTCAGCCTGTTGTATTGCGGTAAAATCGTCGTTACCTACACCGTCGAGCCTATCGTCATTGCGTTGATAGACAACGGATATAAAGGCTTTGCAGAACTCGACGAAGTTAAGGCGAAATACGACCTGCTTATGGCGAATTACAACGAACTTGTTTCAAAGATAAATCAAGTCATCGACACCGCGAACAAACAGTCAGAAGATATACAGAAACTGTACAACGCTGTCGAACAAGGCGAATTTTAAGCGTGCTACCGCTCAAAAAATCTAACTGCTCTCGTCGGGTAGCAACGGCACGGGCAAAGGAGTAATTTATGGTAACATTATCACTTACAGCAGAGCAAATCGACCAACTTCGCAACATTGCGGCAGTCGGCGGCAAATGGCTTATGGCGGCTTTCACCGCTCTCGGTGGGCTTGCAGGCATCGCAAAAATCATCACGACTTTTGTCGCAAGGAAGAAACCCGTCAAACTCAATCAATCAGACTACGAAGCAATCGCGAACGCTATCGTCGATAAAACCAACGGCAGTATCGAAATCAATATGTCGTCCGAAATCGACAAGGCAACGCGTAACAGACTTACGGAAGTCGAAAAAGTCAACGGCGAACTTGTCAAGGCTTGCAAACAACTTGTAAAATCGCAAAAAGCAATCGCAAACGCTGTTTCAGACTTTAAGACTATATCCACATCGGCGCGTGATGAACTCAAAGCAAGTATGAATGACCTTGCGGACGGCGAAAACGGGCTTGTGGCGGTCGAAACACCGAAAGTCGATAAACCTATCGTCAAAATAGAAAAAGTGGCAGAAAACGAAAATACGCCCTTGTATTAAGGGGGTGAGAGTATGAAACGAAACCCGAAAACCATAATGTCGGCAATAATGGAGTACATTGTGCTTATTGCGCCGACTGCGGGCTATGCGATTTATTCGTACACCGATACTCTACAATACACGATGAGCGCGAACTCAAAAGGCTTTTTTTGGACACTTATTAGCCTTGCTATTCTTTGCGCTATAATCTACGGCATTTTTAAGTCAAGGTACGACGAGTATCTTAAAGGCTATTACCAACACAAAGCAGACTTGAAAGTCGCGGATAACCCGTCGGAACTGTTAGTCAAGACCGTGGCGAAAGAAGAAAAGGTCGTATCGAATATAACCTACATTCCGATTATGTTTTATCTTCTTATGGCACTTGCTGTCTTGTCGGCGTTCCGCGATGCAATCGAAAAACTTGAACTCATTATCGAAATCATTGCGGCGAGCGTGTTCGGCAAAATGTGCTTGCATTGTCTTACCGTTCATTTAAGGGAAGTCGCGACTATCAAAAAGGACGGTGAGACCGAATGAGTAGCGAGAAAAAGAGAGTAGTGCTCGTTGGAAGTCGGATAACCATTAACGCGGCAATAGCGTTGTGTATCACGACGGCGTTGATTTTGTCGAGTTTCTTTATCTTCAAAGGTATTGAAACGCAAGTATCGGGAAAAGACTTTTGGATACAAAAATCGGTTATGGCGGTTGCTACATTCTTGTTGATGTTCTCCATTGCGAACGTAACCGAAAACATAATGCTCGCCAAAGACAAGGATATAAACGACCGACTGAACGCGTTAGACACTCACTATCAGACCATTATGGCGAACTACGAAACCGCCGACTTGGAAACCTATATCGAGAACTTGAACAAAGCGAACAAGTATAAAAATTATATCCATAAATGGAAGAAGAAACTCCGTTTTGCAAGTAGGTTTAAGAAGTGGGGAACTCCGAAAAGGCTTGAACGCATAAACAAAGCACTCACCGTTACGGCAGAGGAACTGTGGGAAAGCGGGCAAAAAGTCAAGTATCATCGGATAACTTTCAGCCAAATGGTGAGCGGTGCGAACGATGTATCACCGAACGATGACGAAAGCGATTTGCGGTCGCACAAAGCACGCTACGGCGCACAAAAATTCGGTTGGAAGATTTTATCACTCGTGGCTTTTGGAGCGTTCTCGGGGCAATTATTGTACTCGTGGCAAGACTTCAACAAGGGTATGATTATCCCACTGATTTTTCAGTGCATAACTATCCTGATATCTATCTATTCGGGGATATGCTTCGGATGTGCGATGAACGAGAGAACGAAACAGACCTTAAAGCGCAAGTTAAAGATTTTCTCGCAGTTTAGGTACAAGATGAACAACAAGGTTAACGGCGTTGCGAACTTGGGTGTGGAAGTAATCAAAGACCTTGAAGTCGAAAGAGCGAAAGAAAAATCAAATAACCCTATCAAGCGTACATTCGATGACACCTTTGGGAGCGGACAGCCCGTAAAAGCGGGAGCGTTCGTCGGAAAACTTATCTCGTCAACGGTTGATATTGAAGCAGAAAAACTTGCTAATTAACAAGACAAAACCCTCGGCATTTCGTCGGGGGCTTTGCTTTCCAAATCGGAGTGTAAAAATGATGTCAGTCGTTCGTGTGGCGACAATGGTATTATAGCATAGTAATTAAGGCTTGTCAATACCAAACCATATTTTTTTTGCGTTTTCGGGCAATTTGTCAGGCTCGGCGGGCTTGATATTCGCAAAGTCCTTGTCGGGCGACTGCAACGCCTTTCGTATTTCTTCGATTTTCTTTTTGTCGGTGATGATAACGTTCTCGTTCATAATTATAGATTAAAGGCGACAAAGTGTTGCCACATCATCGCCTTACAAAGGGGGAAACTTAAATGATAATTTGATTATAAGCGATTGTCCGCAAAAAGTCAAGCATAAATTTTATAAAAAAATTGCAACAAAAGTATTGACAAACGCTGAAAATGGGTGTATGATATAAGAGTAATCGATATTCGGTGAGTGATAGCATTGAGTATCGGCAACTGAATATCGGTTATCCATAACCGCTTAAACAACCCCGCCTATCACAATAAGGGAAGTTTAAGTGGTTTTTTTTATGGATAAAAGGAGATTGCTTATGGCAGAATACAACAAACAAAGGTATTATTGGATAAAACTTACCGACCATTTTTTGACAAGCGACACGGTTGATTTTTTACTTTCGCAAAAGAACGGCGCAAACTATGTTGTACTGTATCAGATGCTTTGCTTAAAATCGGTAAACTCAAACGGCTTGCTTGCAAGACAAATCGGTGAAATCATTGTCCCCTACGATGTTGAAAAGATACAAAGAGATTGCAAACACTTTGATATTGACACCGTTCGGGTGGCTTTGGAACTCTACAAGAAACTCGGGCTTGTCTATGAACAGCAAGACGGAATATTGCAGATTACGAATTTCGACAGGCTTATAGGAAGTCAAACAATTTCCGCCGAAAAGAAACAAATTCAAATCGCAAATAGGCAAAGTGGAAAACAAGGTGGAACAAAGGTGGAAAATTTTCCACCAGATATAAAGATATTAAGAGATAAAGAGATAGATAATAAAGAGATAGATATTAAAGATATAGAAGAAAAAGACATAAATGTAGAAAAAGAAAGCCCGACGGACAAGCCGTCGTCGCCCGCTCCAAAACACAAGTATGGGCAATATAAGAATGTTTTATTGACTGAAAAAGAGTATAACACGCTTATCGGAATGACCGACGGAAAGGAAGCAATAGACTTTTATAGCGAATATCGGGCTTATAAGGGTTATACGGCAAAGAGTGATTACTTGGCTATAAGAAAATGGGCGTTCAACGGGCTTAAAGAGCAACGAGCAAAGAACGGCAAACAAACGGAAACTGTGCCGAAAGAAGAACTTATTAAAGGCAAGTACACAAGGGCGCAAGTCGAGGACTTTGCCCGACAATTAAACATAAGTTATGAGAAAGCATTGGAGTGTTGTTAATTATGAAAAGAAGTAAAGAATTGTATTTTAAGGCATTAAGGAACTATGAACTTGCAGACGACGAAGTATTGCGGGACGATGTGATTTATTGCGCGAACTGCAACACGATAAGGGTGTTTCCTGACTTTGTGAACGATGACGGAACGCTGATACATATCGCTTGTCAGTGCCGTGATATGGCGCATCGGAAGTTGGAGAACGCCGAGAAAGAATGGGCGAGAAAACAAAAGATTGCACAATTAAAGGAAATCTCGCTTATGGACGAACGATATTCGACGGTATCGTTCCTGAACACGAGAACGGACAACCCTGAACTGAAAAAGGCGTATGACAAGTGTGTCGATTATTGCCTTAACGCACAAAAGAACTGCTATGACGGCAAAGGCGTTTACATCAGCGGGGCTGTCGGAGTGGGCAAAACGCACTTAACGGCGTGTATGGCGAACGAACTGTTGGAGCAGGGCTTTAAGGTCAAGTTTACGAACATAAGCCGAATTGCTGACCTTATATTGACGAACGACACGACCGAACTCAATCAGGTGCGGAATTGCGACTTCCTGTTCATTGATGACTTCGGCAAAGAGTTGGTGTGGAAGAACGGCTCGGACGGGTGGTTGCAACAAAAGGTGTTCAATCTCATAAACGACCGTTACAACGCGATGCGACCGATGATATTCTCATCAAACTATACGCTTATGGACTTGTTGGCAAAGCACTACGACCGTGCGACAATTGACCGCATAAGGGAAATGAACGAACAGATTGAAGTCAAGGGGGATAATTGGAGATGAACGAACAATATGCGGTATATTGAGGAGTATGATATATGATTGAAAATTTATCAAACGCTAACACGGCATTGCAAGACTTGTGGGGAAAATGAACGCACTATGGAGCGGAAAAGCGACATCTGCCGACAGACTTTCACTAAAAGAGATTATGAATATATGCAGATATATTGCGGACGAATACGAAAAGTATTTGGGAGAGAATGAAATATGATTATAGAACCAAATAATTGTTATAACATCGATTGCGAAATTGGTATGAAACTAATGCAAACGCAAGGATTAAAAGCCGATTGGTGTATTACTGACCCCCCTTATGGAATAGGTATTGACGGTCAAAAACTTTCTATAAACAAAAATCCTAAACACAATAGAAAAGAGTTTGAACACAAGGGGTGGGATAAAGGAATACCTGACAAAAACATTTTTGATTTAATGTTTAAGTTAAGCGAAAATCAAATAGTTTTTGGTGCTAATTATTTTAACGAATATTTACCACAAGGGAAAAAAAGGGTGGGTTGTTTGGGACAAAGGACAAAGAGATTTAACTATGTCTGATTGCGAATTGATTTATACAAACACAAATAACCCAACAAGAATAATTACATATAATCGAGTAGAATTATTAAAAGACGGAACTATACACCCAACACAAAAACCTATTGCTTTATTATGTAAACTATTAAACACTTTTACAAAAGAAAATGATTTAATTTTAGACCCATTTGCAGGTAGCCAAAGCCTTCGTATTGCTTGTCATAAGTTGCAAAGGCAATACATAGGTTTTGAAATTGACAAAGAGTATTACGATAAAGGTTGCGAGTGGTATAATAAAGTCGCAAGTCAAATATCAATGTTTGACTTATAAACAATGCACCGTCTGGGCGGGGGCGGCGTAAATAAACAACAACGTAATAAAATAACACCCTTGTCGGGAAACCGCCCTTTCTCGGCTGACATAAAAAGGACTTTACAAAACAACGGGAGTGTGATATAATGAGTAAATCAAAGGCGAACGAATTATTGCAGGAACTGCATTCTAACCTTACGGCGAACTGGACGGGGAAAGCGCGCTTCTCGTCGTCGGATGCAATAAAGATGTGTCGGGAGATTGTATATGAATACGATAACGATGATACTAATCGGAATAACACTGCTGATAGTGTTTCCGATGTTGGCGAACAATGATTGACTACGACGAAAAGTGGAAAGAGTACCGTAATCGGGCGATACAGGCGTTAGGAACGGCGATTGTAATCACCTTGATAGTTGTGGCGAACATCGGTCTTATAGCGTGCATAGGGCGGCTGACGGCGCAACAAACAAAGTATCTTCTGTATGCACAATGCGGACTTGTGGATATACTCGGGTGCGTGGGGATGATACATTGTTATCACTACTTTGACAAATGGAAGGAGAAGAAGAAAAATGGGAATGATAAGAACAAATGACGGCAGGGTTATTGTGGCAATTCCGTCGGTGCGGAAAATCGGAGATAGTAAGTGGGCGGTCTATTTTATGGAAGATAACCAACTTTACACCGCTATCTTCTACACGGAAGAAAAGGCACGGCACAGATATGAGAAAGAACTTGAAAAATGCACTCGATAACGGGTGTGTTTTTTTGTGCAAAAAATTTTTGAAAAAACTTTGAAAAAAATATTGAAAAACTATTGACAATAGGAAGGGGCGGGTGTATAATGTAAGAGTAAAGATTAAGAAAGGCGCAAGCCGAAAGGAGTATAAAATGAAAGTGAAAGAAACAAGGACAATGCAAGTAAGTTTTAAGTTTGGCGGAATGGCTTATGTAAGCGTTGACATCTACGAGGGCAAAAGCCTGAACGAATGCCTGAAATTGAGAAGTAACGAAATTGACGGCGTTATAATTGACGGCTTGTATATCAAAATAGCATAATAGACAAACCGCCCGCCCGTGGGCATTGTACGCGGGCAAAGGAGAAAGATATGAACGCGAGAGAATTGGCGGAAAAACACGGCGTGAGCCATACATTGATTTACAATATGGCGAAGAAACTCGGCAGACTGCCGACAGATGAAGAAGTCGAAAACCGCAACCGCAAGACGGGAAGACCGCAGAAGTACAGGAGTATCGAAGATGAAGACGGAAAATAGTTGCTATAACTGCCCGAACAGAAAGGAAGCGTGTCACGATAATTGCGAAGTCTATAAGGCGTGGAAAGCCGAGTATCAGCGCAAGGAAAAGGAAGAAACGAAGACACGCAAAGCGTATTACAATTACGTCTATTATAGGAGCAAAGATTGATGTACACGGTATTTTGCGGAAGAGTATGTTGCAATTTCAGCAAGTTAAGCGATGCGGACTATTTTGCAAGAAAGAACGGCACAGTGGTGTTCGGCATTGCGAGAACAGAAAACGAAAAAGGAGTGAAAAATGAAAATGGTAGCGAGTACAATGTTAACAGACGCGTATGGTGATTATTGGAGCGACGGCGAAAAGGTGGAATTCCTTGACGCACTTGACGGGGCGATTGCCGAGATAGAAGAATTGGGCTTTGAGACCTACGCAAAGAGAACCCTTGCGAAACTCAAAGAGATGAAAGAGAATTGCAAGGAAGAAATCAAGGAAGAAGCAGAAGCCGAGGGTGTTTGCCCTGATTGCGGAGCGGACTTGGAATACGATGAAAGAAGCGGAGAATATGTGTGTCACGAATGCGGATACAATGGCGGATATGTGCCAAACGAAGACAGACTTGAAGATTACTGACGAACTTCCGACCGCTGACGACCTTATCGAACTTATCGAAACATTGAATGCGGTTAAGGCGGAGAAGATAGTAAGGCTTGAACGGTACATTGAGTATCGGGAAGCAAGAAACAAACACGACCGCGACGATATTGAGCGGCTGAAAAAATATTTACAGGAGTGCAAAAAATGAAATTCAGAACATTAAAAGAAGATGAAATCGAGTGCCGAGTTGGGCAGATAAGTGCAAAGGGCTTTACGCTCTTACTGTATAAGAACGCAAGGGTTGATATGGACTTGCTGGACGAAACAGTGGGTGCGAAAAATTGGCAGCGAGACCACAAAGAACTCAAAGGCAACATTTATTGCGGAGTGTCTATTTGGGACGAAACCAAAAAGCAATGGATAACCAAATGGGACTGCGGAACGGAGAGTAACACCGAAAAGGAAAAAGGCGAAGCGTCTGACAGTTTCAAGAGAGCGTGTGTCAATGTGGGTATTGGCAGGGAACTCTACACATCGCCGTTCGTATGGATAAGCGACCACGTTAAGGAACGCAACGGCAAGTATGTTCCCGACATCAAAAATATGAAAGTGCAGGAGATAGGCTACACTGACGACCGCAAGATAAACAGGCTTGTCATTATAGGCGATGGCGAAGTAATCTACGAGTACGGCAAGGAAACGCCGAAAAAGGCGGCTAAAACCGACGAAACGCCGAAAGCCGATAAATGGAGCGAAGAAGAACGCAAGGTGTTTGAGATGGGCGAATTTACCAAGCAAACAATAAGCGATATAAAATCGATTGAAATCAAATACGACAATCGTTATAACGGGATGACCGTTGGAGACCTGACTTATAACGGGGTTATCGACCTTATCGGCACGACCAAAAGTCAGTGGCTGAAAGATAGATTGTGTACTTACAGAGATTTTTTGGCGCAAACGCGCATTGCGGGCGGAGAAGAAGAAACGCCGTTTTAATCTATGATAGAATTCCAAAGCAAAAAACCAAAGTTATCAATAAGCCTTGACGGGGCGGTCGAAGTAACATTCACCGCTCCACGGGCGAAACTTGAAGCCTTAACCAACCTTGCAGACAAGGACTTTGATATTACAATAAAACAGCACCGCGAGAAACGAAGCCTTGACGCTAATGCGTATGCGTGGGTTTTAATCACTGCGATTGCGGACGAACTGCGGGCGAGCAAAGACGAGATTTACTTTGATATGCTGAAAAAGTACGGGCAGGGCGAACTCATAAGCGTTAAGACGGGTATCGACATAAGCGGGTTTGTTAAGTACTCCGAAGTCGCAGGGTATGGAAAGGTCAACGGTGTCGAGTTTACGCATTACAGAGTTTACAAAGGCTCGTCGGAATACGACACAAGAGAGATGGCAATTTTCATCGATGGTATAGTATCAGAAGCGCAGGCATTGGGAATTGACACGAGAACGCCCGAAGAATTGGCGGAAATGAAATCATTATGGGAGCAGGGAAAATGAACAACAAACAGCGATACGCGATATTGAAGAAAAACAAAGAACAGTGGTTGAAGTATTATTCGATTAAGGACGAAAGCGGGATATATATCCTTACAAGGTACGACGACAACGGGTTCAAGTTTGCTTATGTGGGACAGGCAAAAAAGGTGCTTACAAGGCTTGCGGAACATCCTATGGGTTACAAACAACACATAGACTTTTCTTTGCGCAAACACGGCATTGGCGCACCGTTCGCAAAGGATGATAAATGGAAATGCGAAAAGGTATTTTATTGTCCCGAAAGCGAACTCAACGATTTGGAGCAAGAGTGGATACGCAAGTGCCACGAACTCGGTTATCAGTTGCTTAACAAAACGACGGGAAGTCAAGGGCAAGGCAAGCAAGCATTGGGCGAGCAAAAGCCCGCAAAAGGCTATTACGACGGAATTAAGCAAGGTCGCAAGAAAGTAATCGACGAAATCAATAACAGGCTTACAAAGGGCGATATTCGGCTTGTAATCGAGTGTCCGAATAAACGAAAGGAACAACACCTTGCTAAACTTATGGAACTTTTAGGGGAAAACGACGATGAAGATACGGAATACAGCGGAGATTGTTAAAGAGATTTTAGAGCAAAAGCCGAGAGCGAGAGATTGCGACTTCGTGCTTTACGGTTTTGTGTTAAACAAGTACGGGTACTCGGTCAATATCCCGTTCAACGAGTTGGCGAACTTGGTAAAGGCGGAAGAATTACCATCGATGGAAACCGTCGGACGAGCGAGAAGAAAGGTTATGGAACTCTATCCGTCGTTGCGTGGTGATAGTTACAAGGTCAGGTTAGACAACACAGCGGAGTACATCGAGTTTGCAATGGATAAAAGCGTATGAAATCAATAATCAAAGGCGATAGCGAAGATAGGTGCTATATTTGCGGACGGACGGGCTGGATAGAACGGCATCATATTTTTAACGGAACGGCAAACAGGAAGAAGTCGGAGAAGTACGGGCTAACCGTCCACTTGTGCCATTGGTGCCACAACGAGCCGCCGAACGGGGTACATTACAATCAGGAAATGGACACGCGCTTGAAACAAATCGGGCAACAAACGGCGATGAACGAATACGGTTGGACGGTTGACGAGTTTCGGGAAGTGTTCGGAAAAAATTATTTATAAAACTATTGAAAAAC